>Ga0209417_1001812_pt1 | contig 37272 bp, 33 predicted proteins | sample RifGroF2_FD_184002 | JGI IMG/M metagenome (GOLD analysis project Ga0209417, IMG submission 184002) | Groundwater microbial communities from Rifle, Colorado, USA - Groundwater F2 (SPAdes) (version 2) | ecosystem: Environmental > Aquatic > Deep subsurface > Groundwater | place: Rifle, Colorado... | reverse complement strand
TAATTGTATTTCTTCAAGCCGAAGGATGGTTACGGAAACCGGAAAACGCTGACAAAATCAGTGAATATTTCGTTTTGACGTTGTCAACGCTGATCGGTATGAACTTCATGATTTCGGCTGGCGACTTTCTGATCTTTTACATAGGACTCGAAACTGCAACTATCCCGATTGCCGGATTGGCAGCCTTCGACAAATACAAAAGTCAATCAGCCGAAGCCGGTATCAAATTAATCCTGTCCTCTGCCCTATCTTCAGGAATTCTATTATTTGGTCTTTCGATGATATACGGTGCAACCGGATCGATCTATTTTGCTGATATCGTAACCAAAGTTCAACCAAACGCACTTATTGCCCTTGGATTCGTATTCTTTGTGAGCGGAATGGGTTTCAAAATATCTTTGGTTCCTTTCCATTTCTGGACAGCAGACGTTTACGAAGGTGCCCCAATCAATGTGACTTCTTATCTTTCGGTTGTTTCAAAAGGTGCTGCAGCATTTATCTTCACCATCGTTCTTTTCACAGTATTTAAAAATATTGTGGAAATGTGGAAACCGATGATTTATACTCTGGCCATAATGACAATGACAATTGGTAACCTGTTTGCCATGCGTCAGAACAATATCAAACGATTTTTGGCCTTTTCGTCGATTGCACAAGCCGGTTTTATCCTGTTGGGTATTCTGGGTGCCGGTGAGCTTGGAATGACTGCAATTGTTTATTTCGTACTCGTTTATGTGTTCACCAACCTTGGAGCATTCGGCGTTGTAGCTGCAATTCACAATGCCTCGGGTGTTGAGACTATTTCAGGATATAATGGCCTATACAAAACAAATCCTAAACTTGGCCTGCTGATGACCATTTCGTTGTTCTCTTTGGCTGGAATTCCACCAATTGCTGGGTTCTTCGGAAAATTCTTCCTGTTTACAGCAGCAGCAGGAAGCGGTTATTATATTCTGGTTTTGATCGCTGTATTAAATGCAACCATCTCACTCTATTATTATTTACTGGTGATAAAAGCCATATTTATAGAAAAGAACGAAAATCCTATTCCTGAATTCAGGAGTTCAAATGCAATGCGAATTGCATTAGTAATGTGTATCGCAGGTGTATTTATCATCGGTTTTGCCAGCGGAATATTCGAATATATTCGTAGCATAAGTCAATTGTTCTTAAATTAATACGACTCAAAAAAAATGGCTCTCAATAAAGGAAAACATATCATCGAAGAAATTGACGGAACTCGTTGTTCTCTGGTTGAAAAAGGAGCTTCTCCTGAACGCATTGAATTTCTGAAAAAATTACTCGAACTCAATAAATATACGGTAAAAGTAGCAGCCGAAGGAGAAACGGACACATTCAAAATTGGCGTCACCGATATGCTGTTTAATCCGGTAGTTGATGTTTATAAACGTAGCCTGATAAGTCCTTCAGGTAAAAAAGTTACACCAGCCTACTGGCTTCAGGAATCTGACAAGGAAACCGAAGCTGAAGTGAATTACTGGAATTTGAAGTAGTTTCATTTTGTCGCTTAACAAGTGCGGATATTTATTACAGTAAAATATCCGCACTTGCTATTTTCCAAAAGTTACTATAACTCCTGAAAAGGACAATATACAGTGCTAATCTGAAGTACTCCATTTTACCGAAAACAGGTCAGGTCGATTACTAATAGACATGAGTTTATAAATTCAGATTACTTCTGAATAATGCATAGATAAGTTTTCATCATCAATACTTTCCGGGAAGGGATATTCATCAATCTTTTTTTAAATTTTCCTACCTTTACACTGCTAAAAAAACCAACAGCATGGAATTAAATTTACTCACAGCTATATCTCCTATCGACGGCCGTTACCGTTCAAAAGTTAAAAATCTACAGCTCTATTTTTCAGAGTTTGCCCTGATTAAATACCGGGTATTCGTTGAAGTTGAATATTTCATTGCCTTATGCGAATTGCCGTTACCTCAACTGAATTCGTTCGACAAGACATTCTTCGGGTCACTCAGGCAGATTGTGGTCAACTTTTCTGTTGAAGATGCACAACGCATAAAAAATATTGAAAAAGTTACCAATCACGACGTAAAAGCTGTTGAATATTTCCTGAAAGAAGAATTCGATAAACTGAATATCCAGGCATACAAAGAGTTTATCCATTTCGGACTAACCTCGCAGGACATTAACAATACTGCTGTACCAAAGTCGATTCAGGATGCGTTGGATAACGAATATTTCCCCGCGATAAATGATCTGGTTGATAAACTGGATGAACTGGCTGATGAATGGAAAAATGTCCCTATGTTGGCAAAAACACATGGCCAACCAGCCTCGCCAACCAATCTGGGCAAAGAAATCAGGGTATTTTCTGAACGGATCAAAGGTCAGTTGGAACAATTAAAAGCTATTTCGTGCGATGCCAAATTCGGCGGTGCAACCGGCAATTTTAATGCCCACCAGATTGCTTATCCTGAAATCAGCTGGAAAGCATTCGGAAATCATTTTCTAAAAAAATACCTGGGTCTTGAACGGGCTCAATATACCACGCAGATTGCCAATTACGACAACCATGCCGCTATTTTCGATGCGATGAAACGCATCAATATTATCATTAAGGATTTGAACCGCGACATGTGGACTTATATTTCGATGGAATATTTCAAGCAAAAAATTAAAGCCGGAGAAGTAGGTTCATCTGCCATGCCGCACAAAGTAAACCCCATTGATTTTGAAAATTCTGAAGGAAATATTGGTCTTGCAAATGCCATCTTCGAACACCTGTCGTCCAAACTGCCGGTATCACGTTTACAGCGAGATCTGACTGACTCCACCGTTTTACGCAATATCGGTGTTCCTTTCGCCCATACCCTGATTTCGATTAACTCGACAATGCTTGGTTTGAAAAAGTTACTTCTGAATCCTGAAGCGATTAATGCAGATCTGGAAAAAAACTGGCCTGTTGTAGCTGAAGCCATTCAAACTATTCTGAGACGAGAGGGTTATCCAAACCCATACGAAGCCCTTCGCAATCTCACCCGCGTCAACCGTAAGATCGATCAGGAAGTGATTCATGAATTTATCGATTCGCTGGAAATTACGGATTCGCTGAAAACCGAATTGAAAAAGATTACCCCGCAAAACTATACCGGAATATTTTAGTTAATGCAATAAATATCTACCAATTAAAGTTTTAGATACAGTTTTTACTGATCATTTTCATTTCCATGAAGGAATTCTTTCAGATTTTAAAGCGGTTTATTCCCCCATACAAAAAGCAGCTTGCTCTCAATTTTCTTTTTAACCTGCTTTCTGCCCTTTTTACTGTCTTTTCTGTGACCATGATGATTCCCATGTTGGAAATCCTGTTCGAAACATCGAAAGATGTTGCCGAATTGATGCCATGGGCAATTAATCTTGGTGTCATAAAAAACAACCTGTATTATTACATTTCTGCATTTAAAATAGCGAATGGTGCCGGATTTACGCTTCTTTTTGTTGGTCTTTTTGTAATTATTGCAACCCTGCTAAAGGTCGGATTTTATTACCTGGGAGCATACGAAGCCGTCTATATCCGAAATGGTGTGGTGAAAGACATCCGTGAACAAATTTTCAGTAAAATCCTGAAACTCGCGCTTCCGTTTTTCTCCGAAGAACGTAAGGGTGATATCATATCACGTATTACCGGTGATGTTACCGAAGTCGAAAACTCAATCATGTCGTCACTCGACATGTTTCTGAAAAATCCGATTATTATCCTCGTTTTACTTGGGTCTATGCTGGTTATGAGTCCAAGCATGACGCTATTTATACTTTTAGTACTTCCATTGGCCGGATTCGTGATCGGACGCGTCGGAAAATCATTAAAAAAAGTCTCCCGCGAAGGCCAGGACAAAATGGGTGAAATCCTGACGGTTATCGAGGAAACTTTGGGCGGACTCCGAATCATCAAAGCGTTCAATGCCGAAAAGAAAATGAATGCCCGTTTCAATTCGGAGCTTCATGATTACAAATCGATTATGAATCGTTTGATGCGACGCCGCGAACTGGCTCATCCGCTAAGCGAGTTATTGGGAACTATTGTAATTATCATTGTGGTATGGTATGGTGGAACCCTTATTCTTGACAAAAACAGTGAACTCTCAGGTCCCGAATTTATCGCCTACATTGCAATTTTCTATCAGATAATTAATCCAGCGAAAGCTTTTACGACTGCCCTGTATAGTATTCAAAAAGGCTTGGCCTCAATGAACCGCATCGACAAAATTCTTCTGGCTGATGTAACCATTACACAAGCTCCGGATGCAAAACAGGTTAGCACTCTGAAAGATTCAATCGAGTACAGGAATGTAACTTTCGCGTATGAAGAAAAAATAGTCTTGAATAACGTCACGCTTGAAATAAAAAAAGGGAAAACTATCGCTCTTGTTGGCCAATCAGGAAGTGGAAAGACAACTTTTGTTGATTTGCTGCCCCGATTCTACGATGTGAATGAAGGCCAGATACTGATTGATGGCGTTGACCTTCGCGACCTGAAACTGCACGATTTACGCGATCTGATGGGTAACGTCAATCAGGAAGCAATTTTATTTAACGACAGCATTTTTAATAACATCGCTTTCGGGGTTGAGAATACCTCAATGCCGGAAGTGATTGCAGCCGCCAAGGTTGCCAATGCACACGATTTCATTATTGAAACAGAACATGGCTATGATACGGTTATTGGTGACCGGGGAAGTAAGCTTTCTGGGGGTCAGCGCCAACGACTGAGCATAGCCCGAGCTATCCTGAAAAATCCACCCATTCTGATTTTGGATGAAGCAACTTCGGCATTGGATACCGAATCAGAGCGGCTGGTTCAGGATGCGTTGGAAAACCTGATGAAAAATCGCACCTCGGTAGTGATCGCCCACCGGCTGTCAACTGTTCGGAATGCCGACCTGATTTGCGTTTTCCATGAAGGCGAAATTGTTGAACGCGGCACACACGACGAACTGATTGAATTGGATGGCAGATACAAAAGGTTGCACAGTATGCAGATGTTTTAAATACAATATAATCAACTACTTAAAAATACGTCTGTCAAAAGGAAATTTCTCAGTTTTAACTAATTGTACTCCTGAATATTCAGGATGAAACGGATTGATCAAATAATTGAAATCTCCTTGTGTAACCGCTGATGGTACCTGCAAAACGCAAAATTTATTTTCAGTTATAAATCTGTCTCCAAAAACTTGTGTTGAAGCAGAATGTGGAAAAGTATTCCAATTGGGAGGTAATTCAGAAGGATTAAGTTTATGGATTGAAACATCATCAGGAATAAAAAGAGTAATCATCACGTAGTCATCAGGAAGAGTTGCAAGAGTCAGATGAACTGCAACCTCAGCCATAGCCAGCGAACGATTTGATGCACAATAAATTAATTCAACCCCAATAGAATTCCACCTTGCCCCCTTAATGGCTGCACCTTTTCCTGAAAGAATATTTGCAAATTTCTCGCGTGATAGTCTAAACGCTTCCATAATTAGACCAGAATACCGTAATTAATTCTGATCAACTCACTAATTACCAATTCCTTTCCATACGAATCTTTGATCAACTCCATTGGCTTCAAATTTCCTAATGAGAAATTTGGAGTATCAAGCCATGTCCTGAATTTATTGATGTCGCCAAAAACATCCAATCCAACGGTGGTAACCTCAGCCATTTCAATAATTTTCTCTGAATGGTTTGGCTTAAATTGTTTTGAAGATTGCTTATACCGCTGCAATGATTTTGTTGAAATATTTAAAAAACCAGCCCAATCCTGCTCGCTAAAAGGCGTATAATGTTGTATCAGGTCAAATAATGAGTAAGGAATACCTTCCCTGATTGCTTCAATTATAAGCATTTTATCTGTAATAAAGCCGGAATAAGTCAAGTCATTTTTCCCTGCTTGGGTTTTATTTCCAATCGCACGACGATTGAAAAAAGATGAAATTTCCTTGTCTAATTTTCGTTCGATAGTCATTGTTGTTGCCATTACATTCCTCCTTCGACATTTGTCCTCAAATTTACGACATATTTCCAAATATTGCAACAATGGTTTGAAATCTTTCCATCATCACGAGCAAATACTTCAAAAATTTCATATTCCCATTTTAACTTCCATTACTTTTCCTAATTTTTCCGCACAACAAAAAAAATAAAATCATTTTCAATATTTTATTACATTTACCGCGACTGAAAAACCTTGGCTCAATCAGAATTGGCGCGGTTTGCAGCAGGATTTGATAAGAAGTATGAACAACAATAAACTTTTCATTAATGAGAAAATGGCGTATTGAAGACTCGGCTGAACTCTACAACATCAATGGTTGGGGGATCAACTTTTTTTCCATCAACGAAAAAGGTCATGTAACCGTAACTCCAAAAAAAGACGGCATACAGGTTGACTTGCACGAATTGGTCGAAGAACTTCAGCTTCGTGACGTTTCAGCACCTATGCTGCTCCGTTTCCCCGACATTCTGGACAACCGGATTGAAAAAATGGCCAGCTGCTTTAAAGTTGCCGCCGAAGAGTATGAATACAAAGCCAAAAACTTTATTATATACCCGATCAAAGTCAACCAGATGCGTCCTGTGGTTGAAGAAATTGTTGGTCATGGCAAAAAATTTAACATTGGTTTGGAAGCTGGTTCTAAACCCGAATTGCATTTGGTTATAGCAACCAATACCGACAATGATTCGCTGATTATTTGTAACGGCTACAAAGATGAAGACTATATCGAATTGGCGCTGCTGGCTCAAAAAATGGGACGGAGAATCTATTTGGTGGTTGAAAAATTGAACGAACTGAAGTTGATCATTAAGATTGCTCATCGCCTGAAAGTGAAACCCAACCTTGGCATCCGCATCAAGCTGGCAAGCTCTGGAAGTGGCAAATGGGAAGACTCTGGTGGCGATGCCAGCAAATTCGGATTAACCTCCAGTGAATTGCTCGAAGCCCTTGATATTCTGGAGAAAAAAGAAATGCAGGATTGCCTGAAACTGGTGCACTTCCATATCGGAAGTCAGGTAACTAAAATACGCCGCATAAAATTAGCAATGCGCGAAGCATCACAGTTTTATGTACAGCTTTACCTGAAAGGATTCAACGTTGAATTCGTTGATATCGGTGGCGGATTAGGTGTCGATTACGACGGGACGCGCTCATCGAGCAGCGAAAGCAGCGTGAATTACAGCATTCAGGAATACGTGAACGACGCCATTTTCACCATGGTGGATGTAAGCGATAAAAACAACATTCCACATCCGAATATCATCACCGAATCAGGCCGGTCGTTAACTGCGCACCATTCGGTTCTGATTTTCGAAGTGCTCGAAACATCTACCCTGCCTACCATGGGTGAAGAAGAAGTTTCAAAGGACGACGACCACGAACTGGTTCGTGAATTATTTTCGCTATGGGAACAACTCAACCAGTCGAAAATGCTCGAAACATGGCACGACGCGCAGCAAATCCGCGAAGAGGCGCTCGACTTGTTCAGCTTAGGCCATCTCGACCTGAAAACACGTGCGCAAATTGAACGTCTGTTCTGGTCAATCACCAAAGAAATTCACCAGATGACCGGCGAGTTAAAACACATTCCTGAAGAATTACTGTACTTACCAAAATTGTTGTCTGACAAATATTTCTGTAACTTTTCGTTGTTTCAGTCACTGCCCGATTCATGGGCAATTGATCAGATTTTCCCGATCATTCCGATTCAACGTCTGGATGAAAAACCCGAGCGTTCAGCAACCATTCAGGACATTACCTGCGATTCGGACGGAAAAATAGACAACTTTATTTCGACACGGAATTTCTCATATTATCTACCGGTACATCCGCTGAAAGCAAAAGAACCGTATTACATTGGAGTATTTTTGGTTGGAGCTTATCAGGAAATTTTGGGCGACTTGCACAACTTGTTTGGCGATACCAATGCCGTACATATTTCAGTCGACAGCAAAGGTTACAGCATCGACCAGATTATTGATGGCGAAACCGTTGCCGAAGTATTGGACTACGTACAGTACAATGCGAAAAAGTTAGTTCGTACCGTCGAAACTTGGGTAACATCTTCTGTTAAATCCGGAATTATTACCGCCGAAGAAGGAAAAGAGTTTTTATCGAACTACCGCTCCGGCTTGTACGGATATACTTATCTGGAATAAGATTTTATAATTTCTATAGAACTGAAAAGCAAATACTTCGAATGAGGTATTTGCTTTTTTTATTGAGTCACCATAGTATTTCAGGATAGTCTCAGGATTCGACTTTCTGCGAGCCCCTTACCATCCCCGCAATCGCGCCAAACATCATAAACGCAACAACCGCACCGGCAATAAATGCAGCCTGCAGACTTCCGATGGCATAAAATACGCCAATTAACAAAGGACCGATTGTTTGACCGATACGCAAAACCATGCTATTCACCGACATAAATGCTGCCCGTTCTTTAATAGAAGCAAAACCTACGAGCAAATTCTGGATAGAAGGAACCAACAAACCATGTCCGAGTCCGAACACGATCACAGAAAGGGCAACCTGAATCCAACTTTGACTAAATAACAGCGAAAGCATGGAAAGAAAATAAAAACTGGTTCCAAGTAACAAAATCGTTTTGGATTGAAATCGCTTATTGATCCGCCCCAATTGCGAAGAAGTTGCGGCTGTAACCAGCGACATGATGGACATCATCAACCCGATATGAACTGAGGTGGCATGTAATCTTTCAGATAAAAGAATGGGGAAATACGTCAGATAAGTTCCGTAAAGCAGCACAAACACCAGCATGTTAACCAGGAAAAGTCCCCAAACACTACGCTGATTAATATTTGCCCAGATTCGTCGGAAATATTCACCAATTCCCTGATGGTCTTTAGGTTCAGGATTATTCAGGCCAAAGATGACAAAGATACCAAGCGGAATGGCCAATAGCGGCAAATAGAAAATGTATTGCCAGCCAAAAACTGCAATAAATCCACCCAATGCCGGATAAGCTGCCGTTCCGATACTCAAAATACTGGCATTGTAACCCATCAGTGCAGTTCTTTTTTCTCCGGAATACAAATCACCGATTAGTGTAATGTTAATGCTCGAAAGTCCTGCAGCGCCAATTCCTTCAATAAACAAAAACACTAGAAGTGAATGAAAATCGCGCATAAAAGAGCATAGGAAACCGGCAATTCCGAAGATAAACAAGGAAGGAACCAACACCAGCTTCCGACCAAAACGATCGGCCAGAATTCCGGTAACAGGTGTTAAAAATATGCCGGGAAGAGTAAAAGCGGCAATTAACCAGCCAATCTGTTGTGTTGATATTCCAAAGTACCTGATGATTCCCGGGAAAGCCGGGGTAATGCTGGCAATTCCCATGACAGCAATCAGGGTGACACCGAAGATGATGATCATATTCTTTTCGATGCTGGACGAAGATTTTGACATGACCCGTTTGTTAAGTTGATGGGCCTGAAGGTAGAAAAAGAAATCCGAAGATTGTGGAAGTAAAGTGTCGATTTTAGGCGCTTAACGGTGTGGAACCGCTTAGCCTAATGCTAAAGATTTTTATCGGCTCATCATTCTTCTTTTCATTTCCTGCATCACTTTTTTCCGAAGTTCTGCCTCAGTTTGGTACAGAATAATGATTTGCTGTGGAGTAAGGACTGTTCTGAATTCTTTGTAATACTTTTCGCGTATTGAAATCAATTTTCTGGCAGTCTCTAACTGATTAACAATCATTTGATCAGCCTCTTCCGACGAAAGACTGTCGGCATCAACTTTCATCAATCTGGCCAGGTTCCGAAAATCAATCGCTGAAATTTCTCTTTCATATTTAAGGTAAACTGGTCGAAACTGATCAAAAGTAGTCTGGTCAAGCTTTAATTGAACTTTGATTTCATGCAGTTTTGCCTGTATAATTCGTTGCCGCACCATAGGAAACCGTTCCGTATTTTGTGAATAGGCAACTAAACCAGTGAGGAGGAATAGAGCAAATAGTATGACAGAAATTATTTTTTTCATGATATTATTTTTAATTGTTATTGCATGGATTCATCAGTAAATGGATCGGCTTTATACATTGCCGCAAGTTGCATCAATTCTTCGTCTGATAAATCAGCCAAAACATCATTCATATCCTCAGTACTTTTAATTTCAGGAGCAGACTTCACTGCAACATCATTTTTCACATGTTCTACAATCGGCAATTTCTTCATTTGCTGGTTTTGCCCTGAAATGATGGATGTATCTGCCTGCATTTCCTGTACATTCACAATTTCGTCAGGCCTGCCGGAATTCTGAATCAAAAATCCCAGGAAAACAATGGCTGCCAATGACGCCGCTACCGCTACCGAACGCCAAAAAATCAATCGTTTCTCTTGACCACGTTTATGCTGTTTGGCCCGTTCAAGCGTTTTCGCCGAAATCTGATCAAAAAAGTCTTTTGGCTCCTGATAAGGTAGCTTTTTACCTATTTCTGGAAATTCATCCGATTGCTTCATATCGTTGGTGTCTTTATTCATTTTAAGCATGTTCAATCAAATATTGCCTGATTTTTTCTGAGGCATAATGATAATTCGTTTTCAGTGTATCCACCGAAGAATCAATGATTTGTCCTATTTCTTCGTAGCTTAGTTCATCGTAATACCGGAGATTAAAAACCATTCTCTGCTTTTCCGGAAGTTTCAGAATTGCCTGCTGAAACTTAACCAGCATCGCTTCACTGTTTTCAGTATCATTGCCTGAAATATCCCCAAGCATTTTATCGGTAATTAACGCTGCATTTTTCAGCCAGTTTTTATTTTTCCTGAAATGTTTGGTGCATTCGTTTGTTGCAATGCGATACAACCAGGTAAAAACCTTACTTTCTCCTTTAAACGAATCAGCAAACCGGTAAACATTAATGAATGTCTCCTGTAAAATATCTTCCGCATCCTCGTGCGACACCACCAACCTGCGGATATGCCAGTAAATTGGCTTTTTATAGGTATCCATCAGTTGCAAAAAGCCCTTATCTTTCGAAGCCGGATCCTTAATCAGGGAAAACAGATATGCGTCTGACGATTCGTTCATTAATTAAATCCTGAAATTGACTGGTTTATGCTTTGGATGTTAAAAATAGCTGAAAGTTAAATTCGGATTCCTTTTATTTTCAAAAAATATATTTCACATTGTTTCTAAAAAAAATCACTTCCAGATTTAACTTTTACCTTCAAACCGCTTCTTACGGTTATATCAATTAATTTCTAAATATTTTGCCTTATGAAACGATTAACAGTTTTTCTTGCAGTATGTTTCTTATTTACTGCATTCCAATCATGTCAGAAAGATGAAGTTACTCCAGTCCTTGATGAAATTTCGATGAGCCAGCAGGAAACCCAGGCTGAAGAAACCCTTAATGACATTGACATTCTGGTTGATGAAGCATTGGATAGTAATTTTGGAATACTCAAATCAGCCTCATTGGAAAGTTTGTCGTACCTCACCGATTGTCCGGTGGTTACAGTTAATAAAACCGCAGTGCCTCAAGTAATGACTATTGATTTTGGCATATCTTGTACCGGTAAAGATGGGAAAAAGCGTTCCGGGAAAATCATTGTAACTTCCACCTCATTTAACACCTTCCCTTCTGTTCGTGATAAATCGTTTGATAATTATTTCGTTGATGGTAAAAAAATTGAAGGAAGTGTGACCAAGACAATTTCCAAAGATCAGGAAAATAACATTCGGACCGCTGTCATTCAGGAGAATATTACCATTACCTTCCCTGACGGCGAAGGAACTGCCAAAAGAGTTGCCAACCTGACTCGCCAATATCAGCGAAACAACTTATTTAATCCTTTAGACAATAAGGTGGTAAGCTGGGGAACCGTTGATTTTACACGGATTTCAGGAGTTAAAGTAACCAAAACAATTACATCCGGCGACCCTATTGTTTTCAAACTGGCATGTCACCACATCGTGAGTGGTACGGTAACCTTTACAACCAGCAATGACCGCGAATGGAGTATTGATTACGGCGATGGAGATTGTGACAACAAAGCAACCCTTACCATCGGTGATAAAACCAAAGAAATTACAATCAGATAAAATTCAGTCAATTAGAGTTTTTCTTATCCATACAAAGCAAATATATCATGAAATGCCATCTTCAATTTAGGTGGCATTTCTCATTTCCTGATAATCAACTTTAAAGGTTATTCGCAATTCAAACGCTTCCATTCATTCAGATTTTTTCAGTCCTGAACTGAAATTATTCTAGGTTGTGAAAAACTATTTACTATATTTGCCATCGCAAAAAAGATACGGGTGTAGCTCAGTTGGTAGAGCACTGGTCTCCAAAACCAGGTGTCGGGCGTTCGAGTCGCTCCTCCCGTGCAAAAGCTGCTCTTTCGGGCAGCTTTTTTGTTTTACGAAAAGTCTTTGGTAACTTGAACCCAAAATCAAAGAGATATGACTGTCGATCTTTTTATACCTTGTTTTATCGATCAGATTTATCCTGATACAGCTTTTAATACGGTAAAATTGCTTCGGAAAGCAGGGCTGGAAGTGAATTACAATCCGGAACAAACCTGTTGCGGACAACCTGCTTTCAACAGTGGCTATTGGGACGAAACCACCACTTTGGCTAAAAAATTCATACTCGATTTTCCAAACGACCGGCATATCGTTAGTCCGTCAGCATCGTGTACCGGGTTTATAAAAAACTATTATCCTGACTTATTTAAAAATGGTCAGGTTGGTTTTGAGGATTACCAGAGATTGAACCGAAATTTGTTTGAACTGACCGATTATCTGGTGAATCATTTAAACTTTACCGATTTTGGAGCTGAGTTTCCGCACAAGGTTTGCTATCACGATGCCTGCACGGCTTTGCGTGAATATGGAATCAGGCAGGAACCACGCCTTTTGCTCTCGAAAGTGAAAGGATTGGAACTGGTTGAAATGGAAGATACCGAAACCTGTTGTGGTTTTGGTGGTACTTTTTCAACAAAATTCACGGCAATTTCAACAGCAATGACCGAGCAAAAAGTGGAGAATGCCTTGAAAACCGGTGCTCAATACATCGTTTCTACCGAATCTTCATGCATCATGAACATTGAAGGATACATCCTGAAAAACAATTTGCCCATCAAACCCATTCACATTGCCGATATTCTGGCTTCGGGATGGTAGAAACCCCCTAAATCCCCCGAAAGGGGACTTTGTGAAAGACAAATATTCAATATTGAATGTCCAATATTGAATATCCAAAATGAACCGATGACAAAACACACAACTCGTAACTCGCAACACGTAACACATTATGACTGAAATAGGAAAAATAAATCATTTAGAGGTAGTTAAAGAAGTAGATTTTGGTATCTACCTCGACGGCGGTGATCTGGGAGAAATCCTGATGCCGAAACGATATGTTCCCGAAGGAACGATGCCTGGTGATAATCTGGATGCGTTTATTTACCTCGATTCGGAAGACCGTTTGGTAGCCACTACCGAAAAACCTCTGGCCATGGTCGACGAATTTGCATTGCTCGAAGTTGTTTCGGTAACACAAGTCGGAGCATTTCTAAACTGGGGACTTCCAAAAGATTTGTTTGTGCCATTCCGCGAGCAGCGCCAACCCATGGAAGAAGGCAAAAAATACCTGGTATATGTCTATCTGGATACCAACACAAAACGTATTGCAGCCTCTTCTAAAATCGAACAATATCTGGATAATATTCCTGTCGACTATGATGTAGATGAGGAAGTTGACCTGATCATTGTTAATGAAACTGATTTAGGTTACAATGCCATTATCGACTATAGTCATTTGGGCGTGATTTTTAAAAATGAGGTTTTCCAGCCTTTAAATCCCGGAGATAAGGTTCAGGGATTCATCAAAAAAATTCGCACAGATGGGAAGATTGACCTTTGTCTTCAAAAATCAGGCTACGAGAAAATCAGTTCGTATGCTGATAAAATCATTTCTGAACTCGAAAAGAATAAAGGATTTCTCGCATTAACCGACAAAAGCACTCCTGAAGAAATATATAAAACATTCAAATTCAGCAAGAAAAACTTCAAAGCTGCAATCGGCGCACTTTACAAAAAGCGGATGATTGCTATGGAAGAAAACGGAATACGGCTTCTTGTTTCAGAATAACAACTGCCAAGATTTGTGACTGACGGGGTGACTTTAAGTCACCCCAGTCAGTAGAAGAGTCTAAATATCCAACGCCAAATATTCAATAACCAATACCCAAGTTCAAGTCTAACTTGGAACTTTGAACTTGAAACTTTGAACTGATTTCATGAAAGTTTGTATTGCCGAAAAGCCCAGTGTGGCCAAAGAACTTGCACAAATTATTGGCGCCAATGTCCGTCGTGATGGCTATTTCGAAGGAAACGGATATCAGGTGACCTGGACATTCGGACATTTGTGTACCCTGAAAGAGCCCAACGATTATAAGGAGCAGTGGAAAACATGGAACATCCATTTGCTACCAATGATTCCTCAAAAATTCGGGATTAAACTGATTGAGAACGATGGGGTAAAAAAGCAGTTCGCTACCATCGAAAAGCTAATGTCAACAGCCGAAGAGGTGATCAACTGCGGTGATGCAGGCCAGGAAGGAGAATTGATTCAGCGCTGGGTGATGTCGAAAGCCAAATGCACTGCACCTGTGAAACGTTTATGGATTTCGTCGCTTACGGAAGAAGCTATTCGCGAAGGTTTTCAGAAATTGCAGGACGGCAAAAAATTCGACAATCTCTATGCCGCCGGAAGCGCCCGAGCCATTGGTGACTGGTTGTTGGGCATGAACGCCACCCGTCTTTACACCCTCAAATACGGACAAAACAGACAAGTTCTATCCATTGGACGAGTCCAAACCCCTACCCTCGCCATCATCGTCAACCGGCAAAAAGAAATCGACGCGTTCAAGCCTGAACCGTATTTCGAGATCAAAACCATTTACCGAGAAGCTACTTTTTCGGCAGCTTCGGGACGTTTCCAAAACCGCGAAGATGCCGCGCAAGTTCTGGAAGAAATCAGTAAGTTCGATCTGGAAATCGGCAAAATTGAAACAAAAAACAGCACCGAAGCGCCTTTACGCCTCTTCGATTTAACCTCCTTACAGGTCGATTGCAACCGGAAATTCAATATGGGCGCCGAAGATACGTTGCGAACCATTCAATCGCTGTACGAGAAAAAACTGACCACTTATCCGCGTGTGGACACCTCTTATCTTTCAGATGACATTTACCCCAAAGTTCCGGGAATCCTGAAAAACCTGAAAGGCTACGAAACGCTGACTGCACCGCTGCTTCAGGAAAAAATACGCAAATCAAACAAAGTTTTCGACGATAAAAAGATCACCGATCACCACGCCATTATCCCCACCGGACAGTATCGTGCCGATTTAAACCAGACGGAAAGACAGGTGTTCGACATGGTAGCCAAACGGTTTATTTCGGTATTTTACCCTGATTGTAAAGTCGCAAACACCACGGTTGAAGCCAAAGTTGGATCGCACGATTTTAAAGCGACCGGAAAGCAGATTCTTTCGCCAGGATGGAGAACGGTTTACATGAATGAAAAAAATCCGGTTCAGAGCGACGAAAATATTCTACCAATTTTTGTAACCGGCGAACACGGGCCGCACGAACCGGGCTTGCTCGAAAAGTTTACCCAACCCCCCAAATACCTGAATGAAGCGACTTTGCTTCGTGCCATGGAAACCGCCGGTAAAAGTGTGGACGATGAAGAGTTGCGCGAACTGATGAAAGACAACGGAATCGGTCGCCCTTCAACCCGTGCCAACATTATTGAAACGCTTTTCAGGAGAAAATACGTGAAAAAAGAGGGCAAACGATTGGTTGCCACCCAAACCGGAATCGATTTGATTGACACCATTGAAAATGAACTGCTGAAATCAGCCGAACTCACCGGCCAATGGGAAAAGAAACTCCGGATGATTGAGTTGGGACAGTATGATGTGACTCATTTTATGGACGAAATGAAGCAAATGGTCACTGAGGTAGTCGACCAAGTGAAACGTTCGCCCGGAAGAGCCATCGCCATGTCACCCGAAGAACCGGCAGTTCCGGAGAAAAAAGAAAAAGCGGCTCCGGTAGAATTAACCGAAACGACTTGCCCCTCCTGTAAAAAAGGAATCCTGAAAAAAGGCAAAAATGCATGGGGATGCTCTGAATGGAAAGAAGGCTGCCGATTTCTTATTCCGTTTGAATTTATGGGAAAGAAACTCACCGATGCGCAAATCAAACGATTGGCCGAAAAAGGGAAAACTGCACAGATAAAGGGTTTCAAACAGGAAGATGATTCGGTTGATGGCAATTTAGAGTTGACTGAAGATTTCAAAATCGCATTTTCGGAGGCCGAACCCGAAAAGTTGGTTTGTCCCTCCTGCAAAGTTGGCGAGATTGTAAAAGGGAAAACGGCATGGGGTTGCTCCAATTATAAAGGAGGCTGCAAACTGCGCATCCCGTTTGAACTTCAGGAGAAAAAACTGACTGAATCACAAGTGACACAATTAGTCTTAAAAGGCCAGACCCGGCCATTTACCAGCACAGAAGGAACTCAAAAAACTACCGGGATTTTCAAGTTTGATACCGGGTTTCAGGTGAAGTTTCAAAAGCAGTAAAGAATCCACCTTCTTAGACGGTGAATTCTTTAATACATACTCTACTCAGTTTTCGGCATCCCCGTTTTTACATTTTTATTCTCCAAGGGAATAGAATTCAATTTTTGGCGCATCTTCTACGCCAGCATCCATCATTAATTTTTTAAGGGCAGGGTCGCTTATTCTGTTTTTTGCTTTTGTCATGTCGTTAATATCGAAGACGACATGCACCAAATTGGGATTGTCGATCCCACGAGCCAAAGCAACATCTACAAGTCCGTAAGTGGCTCTGGTGGCCGTTCCTTCTTCATCATAAACTTTCAACCATGAGTCAAAATCTTTCACTTGATGTGTTATAGTAACCCATTGATTTTCTTTTGAATCGGCGTTAAATCTGAAGACGTGGAAAAATTCCGAATTGGGCTTTGATATTATACCAGCCTTTTCCATTATAGGTTTTAACCTGGGGTCTGCGAAAAAAGCCTTTGCTTTTTGTACATCCGGTACTTTGAACACAACTACTATATCATTGTTCTTTTCAAGACCCCTGCCGACTACAATAACTTCCATTCCACTAGCTTTACGTGAAGTGGAATCGGCATCAAAAATAGACCTCCATTGGGTATATTCATTTACTGCATATGATCTTATCACTACATCGAATGGCTGAAAATCAGGAACTTTGAACGTTGCTACAGTAGCTAATTTAGCATCTTCTGTATTCGTCGTGGAGGCTGGTTTTTTACCGCTATTGGTACATGCTGCCAATACCACCATAACTAGAACTGCGATTGCAAATGATTTTTTCTTCATCTTTTTTGAATTTAGTTTTGTTTTTTGCCGACTCTGATCGGGTTTCGGCTTTCTCCGTTTTATTAATTTCAAGATTGTTTCAGTTTGGGAGCAGTTAAATGTTACTTCTTTGTTTCTACAACCGGATTGTGGCTCAAATCGTCCATACGTTTATACAGGTACATCCATGTATCTTTGATCGAGCTTCTGAATTTTGCCCGCATTTTTTCGGTTTCTTCTTTACCTTTCGCTTTCTCAACCACATCCCAAACACCGTCGCGTTTAACATCGAGTGCGGCAAAGTTTTTATATGGAGTTACCACATAATAATCAGCGCTTTCTGGATTTCCACCATTGGCGATATACCAGTAACCCCGTTTATCACCTTCGGCTTTCTGCATAATTTCAGTGTTTTCTTTAATAATCTCCCTGAATAAAGAACTGTTTTCAACCTGAAAGAAATTTACCCAGATTACACCCCATTCAGAAGCGCCAACCCTGCTTAATTCGGGCATAATTGTCGCAAAATTGTCTTCTTTACTTTCCACATAAGGAATAATTTTGTCAACGACTATCTGCCAGCATTTCTTCCCAGCCTCATCATTGTCATCATCTATTTTTGCCCAGGTTGGATTGATTGAAGTTAGCACATAAACTGAACCTTTTCCATTGTACCTTTTCCAAATTGTCCATGTCCATTCTCCTTTGTTTTCAAGATAACAGGCTTTCCATGCCTTCACTCCATCTTCGAACTGTGACTCTTGACCGCCTTTAATAATAAACTCAGTAGAGGAAAGAATAAACTTCTCTTGTGCCCTGGCAACATTGTTCACCAATAAACCTGTGGCAATGAATAAAAATACCATTGCCATTCGAATTGTTTTTTGTACAGATTGTTTCATTTCAATAGTTATTAGTTAGCCTACTCTGATCGGTTTTCGGCTTTCTCCGTTTATTGTAGTGGGTTCATATTTAAATAAAAGACAAATCATTCTTTTATTTGTTCAAATCTGACTACTAATAATTTAGGCTCATGAATAAGTTTCAATAAACACTACTAATTCCGAGTAATTAAAAACAAAAGAGCCATGTAAACAAATTGCTTACATGGCTTTTCATTGCTGAAAAATTTCTTACTGCATTACTGAACAATGACAAATTCGCACTTGCCGGATTCCAGATTTAAAGCGATAAGCTGATTCAATTTTTATTGCGGAATTCGCAGATATCAAACCACCATCCCTATGAAGGAAAAGTTTCCTGAGCCGCCATTTCATAAGCCAGATCAGGATTAGGCATGCATTCGGACAGTAATTTTGAAGGTTGGCTCTGCTTGGAAAGTGATTGACTGGTCAAAGTGCAAGCGACACAAGACACCAAAATCGGATGAATTTCATGAAATATTGGTTTAGGTTGATATTCCAAACTTGACAAACACTGATATTGCTTAACTTTAATCCATTATTTTAAAAAGCTATTTAAAATTTAAAAGATACAATATGTCACACACACAGATCGAAGAATTAATCGCAAACATCGAAGAACTTGTCCCGGTTTACATGGCTATTGCTGAAGATTACGCCAAGGCAAAGGGCGTTGCATCGCTTTGTATTATTGACGAAGATGGCCGTATTTATGGAAAAGTATTTGGAACCGATAAACTCCGGGGTCGCGATTCGTTTAAAATTGCCTGGACAAAAGCCAACCAGGTTTGGATAACCGGTTACAAAACTAACGAATACGAACGCATGATTTTTACCGACCAAATTGACTATCATACGTTTGGCATCAGCCTGCCCGATTTAATTGGATACGAAGGCGGACAACCCATCACTCTTCCCGACGGAACCAAACTGGCGGTTGGATTTAGCGGATTCCGGGGATCAAGTGATCTGGAAATTGTATTAAGAGCGCTGGTGAAAGTAAACGGGTGATACTGAAAGAAAAATGGGAATATTTGATCCGATGAACCACAGTCGTCGGATCAATGATATAAACTCATTTACAAAAACAAGATTGATGAATTAATGATAGAGGCTGTCTCAAAAATCAAAACAATCGCGAATCTGGTCACCCCGAATTCATTTCGGGGTCTGATATTCAGTGCGATGAGATCCTGAAACAAGTTCAGGATGACAGTGTCAATGATTTTTTAGACAGCCTCTATCAAAATCTACTGTGTTTGATGTGCCTATGTGGTACTTTTTTACTAAGTTCTCCTCTCCAGTAACACCACATTTTCAACATGGTGCGTGTGCGGGAACATATCAACCGGTTGAATGCGGGTAACTTTGTAGGCCTCATCCATCAAAGCCAGGTCGCGGGCCTGGGTAGCCGGGTTACAGCTCACGTAAACCACCTTTTCAGGAGCAGCTTCAAGTATAGTTTTAACTACCTCTTCGTCCATTCCGGCGCGTGGCGGATCAGTAATAATTACATCAGGACAACCATGTTGGGCGATAAAATCGCTGGTCAGTATTTTCTTCATGTCACCGGCAAAAAAGCTGGTGTTTTCAATGCAGTTCAGCGCCGAATTGACGTGCGCATCTTCAATTGCTTCAGGAACATACTCAATGCCCACTACTTTCTGCACATTGCGGGCAATAAAATTGGCTATGGTTCCGGTTCCGGTGTACAAATCGTAAACCACTTCGTCGCCTTTCAGTCCGGCAAATTCACGTGCAACCTTGTACAATTCGTAAGCTTGTTCAGAGTTGGTCTGGTAAAAACTTTTTGGTCCGATCTTGAATTTCAGTCCTTCCATTTCTTCCAGAATATGGTCATTACCTTTGCAAACCACAATTTCCTGATCATGAATCGTATCGTTACCTTTTCCGTTAATTACGTACATCAGCGAAGTAATTTGAGGAAATTCTGCCGCGATGGCAGCCATTAAATCTTCGCGGTTTTCTTTTTGATCACTGTAAAAACAAACAATCAACATGACATCGCCAGTTGTAGAAGTACGCACAATAATATTCCGAAGCAATCCTGATTGAATTTTACGGTCAAAGAATTCAAGCTTGTTTTCATCGGCATAATTCTTTATAAAGTTTCGGATTTGGTTCGAAGGGTCGCCCTGAAGCCAGCATTTATTGATGTTGATGATTTTATCGAACAGTCCGGGAACATGGAATCCCAAAGCATTCATATTCAATTCATCCCAGTCTGTGCTGATTTCATCGTGAGTAAGCCAGCGTTTGTTCGAAAAGCCAAACTCAAGCTTATTGCGGTAAAAAGTGGTTTTCTTCGATCCCAAAATCGGAGTAATTTCAGGAAGTTCAATTCGTCCAATTCTTCGTAATTGATCGGTTACCTGTTTCTGTTTGTAGAAAAGTTGTTTTTCGTAAGGAAGAAACTGCCATTTGCAACCACCGCAAACCTCGAAATGTTCGCAGAAAGCAGGAACACGGTCGGGAGATTCAGAAACTACACGTTTAACAATGGCCTCCATGTATTTGGTGCGTTTTTTAGTCACCTGCATATCAACCACATCACCGGGAATGACATGGGTTGTAAACACCACAACATCGTTAACCCGTCCGATTGCTTTTCCTTCAGCACCAATGTCGGTAATTAAAACACCTTCCAAAAATGGCTTGTTATTCCGGCCTCTACCCATGATTTTCAAAATTTTCAGCAAAAGTAATTAAATTATCAGAAGGCGAAGACAGCGGATTCTGCTGAGAAATAATCAATTTTTAGCGGCGTAGCGGTATAAGTAAGGTAGCAAATTGATAGGCATCTGTTTTCTAGCCACGTAGCGGTGACACAAAATCAATAATTATCAAATATTCTTTCACCGCTACGCGGCTCTGATCTTCATCTCTTATTTTATTTCTACCATACTATAGCCGCTATGCGGCTTTTAGGTGCATAGCACTGTTAGTATGGTAGAGCAAATTAATGACAATAGCACATTATAGCCGCGTAGCGGTGTCACATTGCATGAGAAAACCCGGCAAAATAAATTTCTTCATTTTTCGTAAATTTACCAATGACCAATTTTCAAACTACTTATGGCCAACACATACACGCAGCTAAATGTACAAACCGTTTTTGCAGTAAAAGGAAGGGAAAATATTCTTAGCTCAAATTTCAGAAACCAACTATTTGAATATATCACTGGTATTTTGAGGAACACCAAACAGTATCCTTTTGCGATTAATGGCCATAAGGATCATGTTCATGTTTTCTTTGAGTTGAACCCTGATACATCGTTATCAAATGTTTTGGAAACAGTTAAATCAAATTCTTCCAAATGGATCAATTCAAATCACTTCGTTATGGGCCGGTTTGAATGGCAACGCGGATACAGCGGCATTACCTATTCCAGAAGCCAAAGAAATAGTGTAATCAAGTACATTATGAATCAGGAAATTCATCACAAAACGCAAACATTCAGGGAAGAATACCTGGAGATTTTGAGAAAATCGGAAATGGAATATGACGAACGATATATTTTTGAATTCTACGATTAAATCAGAACCTGTGTCACCGCTACGCAGATTTGGTTTTCTTTTCGTAACCTGTTTCTACCATACTGTCGCCGCTATGCGGCTTTTCAGGTGCATGGCACCGGTAGTTTGGTAGCACAAAAAGGATAACGCTTCCTTTAGCCGCGTAGCGGTGAAACAACATTTAAATGAATTCCAGACCATGCTCTTTTTGTATATTTCAATGATATTTCCTCAATAATTTACTTCATCATCTTAATGTAAACAAAACAAAAAGACTCTCGTTTTTAAACTGAAATTTCTATCTTCGGGAAGAATTAAACCTATCTTAAACCTTATATTCGATTATCATGAAACAATCTGTATTAATTCTTTTATTCATCCTCACCATGAGTTCATTCGCTCAGGAGCCAATCGGAATCTTTAAGTTCAACAAAGATATTGGTTCGCCAAAACTTGCAGGTTCTGCATCCTATGATAAGGTATCTCAAACCTATACCCTTTCCGGTTCAGGTTATAACATCTGGTTCGAACGTGATGAATTTCATTATTTGTATAACAAATTAAAAGGCGATTTTATCCTGACGGCCAATTTCGCTTTTGTTGGCAAGGGAGTTGATCCGCACCGAAAAATTGGCTGGATGGTTCGGGCTACTGAAGATGCCAATTCAGTTCATTCATCCGCTGTTCTGCACGGCGATGGATTGACTGTTCTACAATGGCGCGTTCTCCGGGGAGCATTTATGCGCGATCCTGAAGATGAAATTTTTTCGCCAAAACCAAATTACAATATCCTTCAGGTAGAGCGTTCAGGCAAGACTATTATTTTCCGGGCGGCACATCCAGACGAACCCTTACAACTTATTGGTAGCCAGGTTATGGAAGGCCTGCCTGACGAAGTGATGGCCGGATTATTTATTAATTCACACAATCCTGATGTACTTGAAGAAGCCAAAATATGGAATGTACGCATCGATCAGCCAGTTTCAGCTTCATATGACCCAAACAAACAGGGATGGATAGGCTGCCGGATGGAAACGATGAATGTATTTGATGGTAAACGCAAGATCATCTTAGAAAAAGACAGCCGGTTTGAAGCCCCAAACTGGATGCCGGATGGCAAAAAATTGCTTTTCAATATGGATGGATTAATTTATAAAATTCCGGTTGAAGGAGGTGAGCTTGAAAAGTTAAATACAGGTAGTGTCACAAGAAATAATAACGACCATGTTATTTCGTTTGACGGAAAAATGCTTGGAATCAGCAGTCACCGTGAAGGTTTAAATGGTGGTGGTTCAACAGTTTATGTTTTGCCTCTTGAAGGTGGCGAGCCACAACTGGTTACACAGGATACACCATCCTATTTGCATGGCTGGGCAGCGAATAACAAAGAGGTTGTATATGTAGCCCAGCGAAATGGAAGTTCAATTTACAACATCTATAAAAACTCAATTAAAGGCGGTGCCGAGGTGGCTTTAACCGACAACAAAGCAAAAGAACATGTTGACGGCTGTGAATATTCGCCTGATGGAAAATACATTTATTACAACGGTAGCCAGTCGGGTACCATGCAATTGTGGCGGATGAAACCTGATGGAAGCGAAAAAGAACAACTCACATTCGACCAATACAACAACTGGTTTCCACATATTTCACCCGATAATAAATGGATTGCTTTCATCAGCTTCGAGGAAAACATTGAATTCAATTCTCATCCTTCTTATAAAAGAGTCATGTTGCGATTGATGCCTGTTTCCGGAGGCGCCCCGAAAGCAATCGCCTACCTGTATGGAGGACAAGGTACAATCAATGTACCTTCCTGGTCACCCGACAGCAAATCTATTGCATTTGTAAGCAATTCAGGAAAAAAATAATTCTAGCCTGAATTCATGAAAACCTCCGTGATTATTGAAATCGCGGAGGTTTTTTGTTTAAAATATTGCATCGAGAAGTCCCTCTTGCTGAAAGATTAGGGAGGCTTTATTTTTGTATCTTTGCACCCTCAATTTTACGATTTATGATTTCGGTTGATCAATTGGTTGTCAGTTTTGGCGGCTTCGAACTTTTTAAAGGAATTTCATTGTTGGTGAGTCCCAAAGACCGGATTGGGCTCGTTGGAAAAAATGGCGCTGGAAAATCGACCTTACTGAAAATTCTGGCCGGACTTCAACAGCCCAATGAAGGAGTTGTATCGGTTCCAACGGATGTCCGACTTGGATATTTGCCTCAGCATATGGAGGTTTTTGATGGTCGAACCGTTTTTGAGGAAGCTGTGACTTCATTCGAAGAAATTTTGGATTTGGAGCGGCGCATCGAAGAAATTAACCATCAGATTGCTACACGTACCGATTACGAATCAGTTGAATACCACCGGTTATTGGATCATGTTACCGAATTTAACGACCGCTTTCATATGTTGGGCGGTAACAATTTCGAGGCCGAAGTTGAACGGACGCTAACCGGACTTGGCTTTTTGCGAACGGATTTTACACGCCAAACTTCAGAATTCAGTGGCGGATGGCGCATGCGAATTGAGCTTGCCAAAATTCTTCTGAAACGACCCGATGTTTTTTTGCTCGATGAGCCTACCAATCACCTTGATATTGAATCTATACAGTGGCTCGAAGATTTCCTGAAAAATTACAATGGAGCAGTGGTGCTGGTTTCACACGATCGGGCATTTCTGGATGCTGTAACCAACCGCACGGTTGAAATCACACTTGGTCGCATTTATGATTTTAAGTCAAATTATTCAAAATACCTGATCTTAAGAAAAGAGCTGAAGGAAACACAGATGGCCGCTTACGTCAACCAGCAAAAAATGATTGAGGACACGGAGAATTTCATTGCACGTTTCCGCTACCAGGCGACCAAAGCGATTCAGGTACAATCGCGTGTTAAAGCGCTCGATCGTTTGGAAAGACTGGAAGTGGATGATGAAGATAATTCGGCCCTTCGTATTAAATTTCCGCCAGCGCTTCGCTCAGGAACAGTTGTTGCTGAAGCCAAAGAACTTTCGAAAAACTATGGAAAACTCCATGTACTTCATAAAATTGACCTGATTATTGAGCGTGGCGAAAAAGTGGCATTTGTTGGTAAAAACGGTGAAGGAAAAACTACACTTGCCCGGATCATTCTGAAAGAACTGGAACATCAGGGAGAAATGAAGTTGGGCCACAATGTAAAAATAGGCTATTACGCACAAAACCAGGCTAATTTGCTCGACGAAGACTTGACCGTTTTTGAAACCATCGACAGGATTGCTGTTGGAGAGATACGCACCAAAATCAGGAATATTCTGGGCGGATTCATGTTTTCGGGCGACGATGTGGACAAGAAAGTGAAAGTGCTGTCGGGCGGTGAACGATCGAGGCTGGCCATGGTGAAACTGATGCTGGAACCGGTTAATTTGTTGGTACTCGATGAGCCTACCAATCATCTTGATATGCGCTCCAAGGAAATACTGAAACAAGCATTAATCGATTACGACGGGACAATCATTGTAGTATCGCACGACCGTGATTTCCTGGAAGGTTTGGTAAATTGTGTGTATGAATTCAGAGGTAAAAAGGTAAAACAGCATTTGGGTGGAATTTACGATTTCCTTCGGCGTAAGAAAATGGAATCGATGAAGGAATTGGAAAAAAAGGACTTAACTTTGAATCAGGAAGTTAAAGAGCAAAAAAGTGAGGATGCCGACAAACTGAGTTTCGACGAGCGAAAGGAAATTAACAAAAATATCAGCCGTCTCGAAAAAAACATTGAAAAGACTGAACAGGACATTGCTGGTCTGGAACAAAAAATAAAGGAAATGGATCGTTTGCTGGGTGAAACAGATGGCTCTGATCCGGAAATTTTCAAAAAATATGACCGGATGAAAAAGGATCTGGAGAATAAAATGTACGAGTGGGAAATTCAGACCGAAGAACTGGAGGATTTGCTAAAAAAGAAAACATGGTAGAGAAAAGCCCCCTCCAAACCTCCCCCGAAGGGTGAGGCTTAAAGCCTCTTTTTCCAGGTCATTTGACAAAAGAACTTCCATTTTTAAAGGCATCAAAGAATAAAAAAAGTAATAATCGCACTTCGTTTTAAGCCCCCTCTTTTGGAGGGGGTTTGGGGGAGGCTAATTTTAAGATATGTTCAAACGAGAAGATAAACCTGCCGACGATCTGGTTTTCGGCATACGTGCCGTAATCGAAGCTATTCAGGCAGGAAAAGAAATAGATAAAGTTCTGATCAAGAAAGGATTAATCGGTGATTTGTTTAAGGAACTTTTTGATCTGATTCGCATTCGGCAAATTGCATTTCAGTATGTCCCGATTGAAAAGATTAACCGAATTTCGCGCAAAAATCACCAGGGAGTACTGGCTTTTGTATCGCCGGTGGCATTGCAGCGAATCGAAGATATTATTCCAACCATATACGAGGAAGGGAAAACTCCATTTGTGCTCGTGCTCGACCAGGTGACCGATGTACGCAACTTTGGCGCTATCGTTCGTTCAGCCGAATGTGCCGGTGTAAATGCCATTGTCATTCCGGATAAAGGATCGGCACGAATCAATGCTGACGCTGTAAAAACATCAGCCGGCGCATTACATCTGGTCCCGGTTTGCCGTACCCGCAGCCTGAAGGAAACCATTTCATTCCTGAAAGAATCTGGATTAAAACTGGTTGCTGCCACCGAAAAGGCATCAAATATTTACACCAAAGTTAACCTGACCGGACCAATCGCATTTATTATGGGTTCAGAAGATACCGGAATTGATCAGCGATTGCTGGCACTGGCAGATGAAGAAGTTAAAATCCCGATTCTTGGGAAAATTGAATCCTTAAACGTCTCTGTTGCTGCCGGGTTATTGATTTATGAAGTGATTCGGCAGAGAGGGTAAAGTCCCTCCAAACCTCCCCCGAAGGGTGAGGCTTCTCTTTAATAATTTATTAACTCAATATATTCTAACAGAGTGTAGTTTATACTACCTTTGCAGCCCTGAAATTCAGGAAAAACAAAAATATTGATCATGATTACGGTTTCAAATTTGTCCATTCAGTTCGGGAAAAAACCTTTGTTCTCGGATGTTAACCTAAAATTCACACCGGGAAACTGTTACGGTGTTATTGGTGCCAACGGTGCCGGAAAATCAACTTTTCTAAGGCTTATCTCCGGAGATTTGGATGCCACCCGAGGATCAGTCCTGATGGGTCCCGGCGAACGGCTTTCCGTTTTAAATCAGAACCATAATGCCTTCGACGAACACTCGGTACTTGATACCGTTTTGATGGGACACACCGAATTGCTCAGGGTGATGAAGGAAAAAGATGCCTTGTATGCCAAAGTTGATTTCACTGAAGAAGATGGACATTTAGCCGCTAAACTGGAAGACGATTTTGCCAACATGAACGGCTGGAATGCCGAAAGTGACGCTGCCGGCTTGCTAAGCGGTTTGGGTATTAAGGAAGCTATGCATTATACCTTGATGAAAGACTTGAACGGTAAAGAAAAAGTCCGGGTTCTGCTTGCACAGGCTTTGTTTGGAAATCCTGATAACCTGTTGCTTGATGAGCCGACCAACGACCTTGACCTTGAAACCGTACTTTGGCTAGAAAATTACCTTGCTAATTGTCAGAATACAGTAATTGTAGTTTCGCATGACCGTCACTTTTTGGATAATGTATGTACCGACGTGGTCGACATAGACTTCGGAAAAATACGGGCTTTCTCAGGAAACTATACGTTCTGGTACGAATCGAGCCAGTTGGCATTACGTCAGCAGCAGAATCAAAATAAAAAGGCTGAGGAGAAAAAGAAGGAATTACTTGAATTTATTCAGCGGTTCAGTGCCAATGTGGCCAAGTCAAAACAAACGACCAGTCGGAAGAAGATGATCGAAAAACTGAAGATTGAAGAGATTGAACCTTCAACCCGCCGCTATCCCGGAATCATCTTTCAGCAGGAACGTGCAACCGGCGACCGTGTGCTAACCGTTGACAATCTTTCATATGTTCTGGATGGTGAAGTATTGTTTAAAAATATATCGTTTACCATTGAACGAGGTGATAAGGTCGTATTTTTGGCTAAGGAAAACAGGGCAATTACTGCTTTCTTCGACATTATCAACCGCCAACTGGAACCAACTACCGGAACTGTTGAATGGGGTGTGACCATTACTACCGCCTATTTACCCAATGATGTGACCGGATTTTTCACCAAAAACGAAACACTTTACGAATGGCTGGGAAAATATTCAACCGATACCAGTGAAAACTTCCTGCGCCAGTACCTCGGGAAAATGTTGTTCACCGGCGACGACCTGCAAAAAAGCGCCAAAGTGCTTTCAGGAGGAGAAAAGATGCGTTGTATGATTGCACGCATGATGCTTGCCCATCCTAACACAGTGATTATGGACCACCCGACTAACCATTTGGATATGGAGTCTATTCAAGCCTTCAACAACAACATGAAAACATATCCCGGGCAGATACTGATGACCGGGCATGACCACGAATTTATTGAATCTGTCTGTTCGCGCGTGATCGATTTGACGCCCAAAGGAACCATTGACAAATACATGGACTTTGAGGATTACCTTACTGACGAAAAAATCAAGGCCCTTCGCGAAGAAAAATACAAATAAACAACTACTTACAAGTACTGATCCGATAACTTTGAGTCATCGGATCAGTGGTCAAAATACAAAAAAGCCGTCTTCGGAAATTCCGGAGACGGTTTTTGTATTGATAATTATCTGAAATCTAATAGATTTCAAATTTTTCCTTCATGTAAATCCCAAATAGGAAAGCACATTTCATAATCGTTCCATATAATATCACCATACTGAATTGAGAATTTTTCGAACAACTGTATGTCAAGATATTTCTTAGTCATTGGATTTTTGGCTGCACTTAAAAAGTTAAAGAAATCAATCAGTTGCACAGTTCCGTCGGAGAATAAAAATCTAATTTTATAACCTCCGACATAATCAGCCTTGTTTATTGAGATAACCATAGTTCTATATTTTTTTTGTTATTTTCTCTGGGGTAAACTCAATGTTATAAATGAAAAAATCAATCCATTTTCGTACAATATCATCTCTATATAGTTCAACTATTTTTTTGAACTTCCTCAAGCTTTGAATATCCAAGGGTTCCTTTCCTGCAACATCCTTAATTATAATCTCTTTAAATTTGCCATTTTCAAATAGAATCTCGGCTTTACTTTCTTTATCCTGATACTTACCATGAACATGGATAGGTTCATGTTCATTAGAATAGAACAAAAAAATCAATCCGAAATACTCGTATAATTTAGGCATTTCCTTCTCTTTTGAACAAAGATAATCAATTCAATTAAACTGCCACAGTAAGTATTTACCACATTACCAATTCCGTGTCTATAAAGTATCCATATAACAATATCTTCTACCTTCTCAAACAGTATACCTTCCCATTTGTTGACGAGAAAACAATCATATCTTCCGTTATCAGCGGTGTTGAAAATATTCCACCCAGTTCTTCTTCCACTTCCAGAAATTGCTCATTCGATTTGATGATGGAATAAATATCATCACGATACGATTCATCTGGTTTGAAGTATTTGGAGCGGGCAGCCAGATATGAATCAGTGTTATAGGTCCATTTCTTCTCCCCGGTTTTGATATTGATCCCATGCAATTTTCCGATGGTAGTTCCCAGGTACAACATGCTGTCGCTGTATGCATTGTTGCCAAATACCAAAAATTCCATTGATTTAATCCAGCGTTCAGCACCAGTTAAAGGATTTGCGGCAATAAGTCGTCTTTCGTCAGCCGAACCGATATACAGCACCGAGTCATGAATGTTGTTCGATAGCCCCCACCCTTTGGTAAAAGCCTTATTCCAATGACAAAATCCTTTCTCCTGATCAAGCGCGTAAACATTAAAATCGCGTGCACCGATAAACATCAAACCGTTAAAAACCGTTGGTGATCCTTGCACTTCTCCTTTAGGAAAATACCGGTGACCAACCGTTTTAAATTTCCAGATTAATGATCCATCGGACAGATTGAGTGCATAAACATATCCATCGAATGAACCGAAAAAAACATTACCATCAGCAATTGCCGGAGTTGTATGAATGATTCCACCGGTTTTAAACTTCCAGATTAAAGTTCCACTTTCAGGCCTAAGGGTATAGAAATAACCATCACCAGAACCAAAATATAGTACTTCGTTATCTAGGACAGGCGAAGAATGAAAGTAATCAGCAAAATCGTATTTATGCTCACCTTCGGTTTTAAATGTCCAGAGTAATTTACCTGAAATGGCGTTTAGTGCATAAATAGTACCATCACCACCATTTAAATACAACCGATCCTTATCCAGGCAAATATTAGAGCGTATTTGTCCACGGGTGCGAAAATTCCATTTTTCCTTTCCGGTATTCAAATCGAGTACATGCAAAATACTGTCGAGTCCTCCAATATAAACCCAATTGCCATTCTCAACCGGGGAAGCATAAAATGGCAAATTCGTACTAAACTCCCATTTCAATGCAGGCTGAATTTTGAAATCTTTGGTTGAACCGGATTCTTGGGAAAAAGTTTCAAAAAATTGGATTGAAAAAGCAAGTACAAAGAATATTGCAACCGTACTGATTCCTGTTTTTCTTTTCTGTCTGCAGTAATCCATTTTGGATCGTTTTTGATTGGCTGAAATCAAAAATAGCTTAAAATTTCGTATCTGATTTACCGACCAGAATCAAATCACTTTTAAAATAGCACAACGCTTCAATAAAGTATTAACCAAAGCCTGATAAGGTCTTTGCCGTTAACCGACTTTTACTAATTTTAGGGAGGTTAACTAACCGTACCTAAACTATAGCGAATGAAAAACAGCTCCCAAACCGAAAATGCACCCCGCAGTTCGCAAACCTATATTCTGATCACTGCATTCATGGCCTTGTTTGCCATCGTGGGATTTGCCTTATATGGATTACCTTTTTTTTACGATTTCATGACCAAAGAATATGGATGGTCGAGGGCCGTTGTTACTTCAGGAAATGCCGTTGGAAAGCTGGTTGTTGCACCAATGTTTGGTTTTTTGGCCGGTTGGTTAATTGATCGGTACGGACCACGATCGCTCATGATGACAGGAGCATTTTTTACTGGCACAGCGTTAATCGGACTTAGTTTTGCCGATTCGCTGCCCACTTTTTACCTTTTCTATGTTTTCAATGCGCTGGGGTACGTCTTTGGCGGCCCTCTCCCCTGCCAGGTTTTAATTTCCAGATGGTTCGACAAAAACCGTGGAAAAGCAATGGGGATAGCCTACCTCGGTATTGGAACCGGAGGCGCTGTGGTACCATTACTTTCAGCTGGATTGGAAAAAAATATGGGTTGGCATTTGGCGCTGATTACTTTGGGAGTTTTGGTTATCCTGATTGCTTTTCCGATGGCCTTTTTCATTAAAGATTCGAAAAAAGAACCTCAGGAAAAAGCAAAACCAGAAACAATGGTTCCAATCAAAACAATACTTCAGAATCCGAATTTTTATTTGCTGGCTTTAGGTAGTATGTGCTCCATTGGGGCGGTTGGAGGCATCATGCAACACATCAAACTTTACCTTCGCGATTTAAATTTTACCCAGTCCGATGCCGCACAAGTCATGTCGTTTGTTTTGATCGCAAGTTTGGCCGGACGGGTATTGATGGGATTTCTGGCCGATCTGATCAATCGCAAATACGTAATGATCCTGATTTATCTGATTGTTGCTTCAGCTATTCCGTTGTTATTGCTGCCCGATTTCGCTGGCAGAATCTACATTTTCGCAGTTATTTTTGGAATCGGCCTTGGTGGCGATTACATGATTATCCCTTTGATGGCAGGCGATTTGTTTGGAGTAAAAGCTTTGGGGCGAACAATGGGTATTATTCTGGTAGCCGATGGTATTGCCGAGGCTTCTTTTCCAATGCTGGTCGGTGGATTATATGATGCGACAAAAAGCTATTCAGGCGGATTTATAGTTCTCATTGCTTTGGCAACATTTGGGGCATTGATCGTCTCATTTCTGCCAAAGACAAAGCAAATGGTTTAATTCAAGATTAATTAATGGTGCAATTGATGGTTAAAATGATGTAGAAAGTATTTTATTTTAGATACAAGCAAATCGTGTTTGATTGGTTTACTCAAATAATCATCGCATCCGGCATTAAAAGCACGAATTTTATCATCGTTACTTGCATAAGCAGTCTGCACAATAATTTTCGTGAACTGATTGATTTCTTTAATTTTTCCCATCACTTCATATCCATCCGCATCAGGCAATCTCACATCCATGATTACGATCTGTATTTCATGAGAACTACAGATTTCAAGCGCCTTTTCACCGTAAATACAATTCATGATTGAGAATCCTGATTCGCGTAGTACTTCTTGTAAATACTGTGAGTTATATTCATCATTATCAACAATTAATATGACATCATCCGAATGACTAGATTCATCTTCTGACTGGAAATCTTGTATTGAATCATACGGATCATCTGTAGTTGTAAAAGGCAACGTAAAATAAAAGGTACTACCTAAACCAACTTTTGATTCAAGCCATATTTTACCACCCATTAAATCGAGCAGGCCCTTTACAATTGAAAGTCCAAGACCGGTTCCTCCATAAAATTGGGAGGCGTCGTGCGCAGCCCGGGTGAAACGCTTAAATATTTCAGTATGTTTCTCACTTGAAATCCCAATTCCTGTATCCGAAACATGGAACATAAGTTCCTTTTGACCACTGAACGAACAGCCAAGTTCAATTTTTCCGGAAGCGGTAAATTTAAAGGCATTTTCTATCAGATTAATTAAAATCTGCTTCAACTTCAGCTCATCGATTACGATCTCAAGGTTTCTTACTTGTTCTGAAACTTTAACGTCAAAATCAACATTCAATTTGCCTTTAGGGTTTTGTTTATCGTCAAACAGACTTTCCATTTCAATAAAAACCCCATTAATCCTGCAGTTTTCAGGATTATGAACGATTTGCCCCGATTCAATGCAGGCAATATCTAATATAGCATTGATGATACCCAGCAGATCGGTGCCTTTCTGCTTAATTATACCCGTATATCTGTTTAATGTCGCTTTATTGCTAAAATAACCTGGCAATAAATCGGCAAAACCGAGAATAGCATTCAGCGGAGTACGAATTTCATGACTCATATTCTGCAGAAATGACGTTTTAAGACGATCATTTTCTTCCGCCTTTTCGCGTGCCTTTATCAGTTGATTCTGCGTTTCCTTCAATTCGGAAATATCAATGCAAACGGCCAATGCATCAAGAATCTTAAGATCTTCATCAAACAAAGGATAAACGGTTAACATGGCCGTAAAATCCTCTCCTGATTTGCGTCGCATAACGATCTCTTCCTGGCGGCTCCAGCCAATCTCATCAAAATCACTTCGAAGTACTGGGAAGAAATCAGAATGATTTAATAAATGGAACAATTCCAATGGTTTTCCAGTTACCTCATGAGAAGAAAATCCGAACATCTTCTCAGCTCCCGGACTGAAACTCCGGACAATGTATTTATCTGACAAATCAAAAGTAATGAACGAAACGTCAATGGCGGCATTGTACACTGAGCGAAGTTTACGTTCATTGGCCCTCAACGCTTTTTCGATGATTTTGCGTTCATTTATTTCTCTGTTCAGACTTTTGTTGGTTAGCGTGAGTTCTTCAGTTCTCTCCTTTACCCTTCGGTCGAGTTCACTGTTCAAGCGGTTTAATTCCCCATACATAAATATATTTACAAGCCTTTCACCTGCAAGCTGAACCACATGCTGCATGAGCCTGAGAATTGGGTGAAACCGGTTACCTGATTTACGGTTATCCAGAAATAAAAAATAACGATTGTAAATGCCTTTGCAAGAACAAGGTATTATCAAAACAGAAGATGGTCTGAATGATTGATTTAATATCTTAAATGAGAATCCATAGGATTCAAAGTCAGTTTTCTCCAGGATCAGAAATCTGGATGTTTGGAGAGTTTCAGAACTGATTTCAGAGAAGGACAGGTAAATTTCATCTTTTTTCAATTCGCCAAAAGAGGCATAAAATCCTTCAACGACCAAACCATGAACACCTTGTTCGAGACAGGCGCAAAATGGAATATCCTTAAGAATCGATATACGCTCCAGAATCTGATCAATCAAAAGAACCGAATCTTCAGTCTGATAAATGATTTCAGCAGCTTGACCTAAAAGCAAGGCATCTTCTGTTCCATCTGTCAGTACTGATTTTTCCTTTTCAGGCATCATTTTTATTGATATAAGGTTATCAAATTTTTTTTTTGAGAATCGGGTTATTTGATTATTCGAAATTCTGTGTATTTGACAAATATTCCGCTTTTTTCATCGTCCAGAATTGATGGAACGATTGCTAATTATATCACTTTCTCAAAGGATAGGCATAAAACTAAAAAAAAGAATCGAATTTGCATACCATTTAGTCAGTTTAAATGCAGCTTTCATCATTACAGTTGAATAACATCAGTAACATTGCTTAAAACTAACGATGTAATCCCTGAATATATTTTCAATTCTTAAAAAGTCTGAATTATTTTTGGAAGGTTGCAAAATTATTTCTTAATGTTATAGAATACATTATTTAAGATTTGCTTAACACCCTTTGCGATAGCGCAAACTATCTTTGTAACGTTATCACATTTCATAAGTTAGGTTTGATTAGTTTTATTGGTTTAAGTTAGTTTAGTTTAGTTAGGTTTAGGAAAAGGATGGATTAGAGAATCTATCCTTTTTTCTTTTTATATCAGATCACAAACACTTATCGGATATCTTTTAAGTCAAAATTCTCAGAATCCTGATTCCTGCAAGGATTAATTGCTTTTTTTATATAAATTTGGTCAACTGTTACAACGAACACGTAAAGAGTTGACATTATGAAACGAACATGTTGTCGGCAACACAAACATCAATGGAAATAATCCTCAACAACATGTGCGTTCCTCCAGACAATTAAAAAACAAATTATTTACTGATGAAAAAGATACTTATTGCCGATGTCAAGTCATCCATTACCGATCTACTCATTCAGTTTTTAAGCAATCATTATCATATTGAAACTAAAGATGATGGATTAGAAACTCTCATCTGGCTTCAGCAGGGCAATTTTCCTGATCTGATTATTGCTGATTTGAATTTGCCAAAACTTGGCGGAATAGAATTAGTTAAACGGGTGAAAGAAAGTGGCTATTTCCGAAATATTCCAATTATAGTTATTAGCAGCAATGACAATAGTTCCGATCGGATACAATGTTTGAAACTTGGCGCAGCAGATTACATTGTAAAACCGTATAATCCTGAAGATTTGTTAATCCGCATTGAGAAATTTTTACTCAAATAAACCTTTATTTCTATGGAACCCAACAATCATGTCAAGCTAAAAATTCTTCACATTGGGGCAGATCCGGAATTCAATTCCCCAATAAAATTCGAAAATTTCATGGTAGATATCATTACCGTTGATAATCCATTTACAGTTAGCCAGTGGGTAACTGCAAATGGATTACCTGATGGAATTGTTTGTGAAAAAAGAATACCGGGAGATGATGCCTTCGTTTTTTTTGATTTTTGGAAGAAGCAATTTGACAATGGAAAAAAAACTCCTTTCCTAATTCTTGATGATGAAAAGAACCAGGAAACGATAGATAAAGCACTTCAATTAAAAATTGATGATGTCTACACCAAACCTGTCAGTACCGAAACATTGATTAACCGGTTCCTTATTCTGAAAAAAATAAAACCATTGTCCGATCCGGATTCGATTTTAGAAACAACACCACCAAAATATCAGACACCCTTTTTTAAACGGACTTTTGACCTCCTTTTAGCTTCAATAGGTTTGCTACTCATTTCACCCTTACTTCTTCTTATCAGCATTGCCATCAAAATTGAATCAAGGGGGAAAGTATATTCCATTTCGAAAAGAGTTGGTACTGGTTATCTGGTATTCGATCTTTATAAACTGCGATCGAGGTATTCCAATCCCGATAAACGTTTTCAGGAGCTTTCACATCTGAATCAATATTTAAAAGAAGCGCATCCTGCATATGCGAATAAAGACGTTGAAAACGATCCCCGACTTACCAAGGTGGGATATATCATCCATAAAACAGGTATCGACAAATGGCTACAACTAATTAATGTAATAAAAGGTGATATGTCGATTGTGGGGAACCGTCCCATTCTGATGTACGAAGCAGAAATGCTTGCCATAGGCGATTGGAACGACCGTTTTCAGGGCCCTGCCGGAATGACCGGACTTTGGAAGATTAAATCGCATAGAAGTTATAAATCTTTGCCGGCCGAAGATCGTAAGCTCCTGGATAATAAATATTCAAAAATCGCTAAAAGAAAATATCCATTCTGGAAAGATCTCTTAATCATTTTACGGACAATCCCGGCGATATTTCAAAAGAAAAATGTATAACAAAAGGGGAGGCAGGATCAACGCCTCCCTTTTTGTTTACAGGAAATGCTTAAGGATCCTAATTTATGCACACGAACACCTAAGGCAGATAAAATATTATCAGTCAACTCAACTGGTTAAAACCCAATTCAAATGAACAAAAGAGGTTGGAATAAAATATGCTCAATACAAATAAAAGGTCAAAAAAGTAACATATATTTGATGATATATACTTGTTAGCAACCATTTAAAATGAAGAGAATCTCAACTATACTGACAATTTTGACTATGATAGTCTTATCGACTTTTATAGCACTTGGACAAACTGTAAAGCCGGATACCATAAATCTGCCTTGTGACAAAATCGCGAGTAGCGACATGGACACATTGACTGTTCTCGGACAAGTGGTTAGATATAAAGTTATCTCAACATATAAGCTTTATACAAAAGGGACAGTTGACTTTTATGTAAGTGATATTTTACTTCCTGACTTTGACAGTGACTCAGATAAATCAATGGTTTCAAAAATATTAGACAAAATCGGACAATTTTATCACACAGATGAATTCACTGCCTTTAAGGACTGTAAAACAAGAGAGATTTATTATCAAGCGATGAACCCTCTGCGAGGACAAAAAAAATACTTAAAAAAGAATCTGATTGGACACTTTAAGACTGAAAAAAATGGAAACGGTTGCTAACTTCAGCTACCCGTCAAGTGCGGCAACGGTGGTTTTCGGTGGGCATCTTTCCGCTCAATCTGTTTCTCGGTTTGACAGGAAATCGCCCGCAATCCGCCCCTTCTATGTTGTAATCCAAATTTTTTATTCTTTATTTTTAAATTATTTTTCTATTATTCAGTCAGTTAACTTTATAAACCACTAAACCTTTGGGCAATACAGAGCCTGAGGGTTTCCCCTCTTGGT
>Ga0209417_1001809_pt1 | contig 37329 bp, 32 predicted proteins | sample RifGroF2_FD_184002 | JGI IMG/M metagenome (GOLD analysis project Ga0209417, IMG submission 184002) | Groundwater microbial communities from Rifle, Colorado, USA - Groundwater F2 (SPAdes) (version 2) | ecosystem: Environmental > Aquatic > Deep subsurface > Groundwater | place: Rifle, Colorado... | reverse complement strand
CAGGCAGGCGCTCGACTGGGGGCGCACTTTCCTTGTCCGAAAAACGGGAATCTCGCGCACCGCGCTCCCGTTCGCCCTTTTTCGGTCGCCCCGACGCCCAAACCTGGCCTCAACGCCCGCAACCGGTCGCCCCGTGCGCCTTCAGCCCCCTTTTCGGATAGACTAACTGCACCCCAGGCTCACTTACTCCGCCAAAGGCTAACTTACTTTGTCAATCGACCCGTCGTAACAGCCTATCGCCCGTTCCATCATCGGCTTGACAGCAGCGCCCGTTTCAGCCAGATAACTTCTGCAAGGAGCGAGCATGCTGAACAGGGTCTTCCAATTACGCGAAAACAGAACCAACGTCCGCACGGAGTTGCTGGCGGGATTGACGACTTTTCTGACGATGTCGTACATCATTTTCGTACAGCCGGCGGTGCTGTCGGGGGCGATGTTCAACATGCAGACGGGATTGGATTTCGGAGCGGTGACGGTGGCTACTTGCGTTTCCGCGGCGCTGGCGACGTTGATCATGGGGCTATATGCTCGTTATCCGATCGTGCTCGCGCCGGGCATGGGCGAAAATTTTTTCTTTGTGTTTTCCGCCATTCCGGCCGCCACAGCGGCAGGCTTTGCCAACGGGTGGCAGGTGGCCCTCGGGGTTGTCTTTATCTCCGGCCTTCTATTTTTGATCCTTTCGCTGGTGGGCATCCGGGAAATGATCATGAATTCCATCAGCCCCAACATGAAAAATGCAGTGGCAGTCGGGATTGGGCTGTTCATTGCTTTCATTGGACTGCGCAATGCGGGATTGATCGTCACCGATCCGGGCACGGCGGTGAAATTGAACCCCCATTTTGCCTCGCCGGACCTGATCGTCTTTTTCTTCGGCCTCTGCCTGACGGCCGTCCTCGAGGCGCGCCGTTTCCGGGGCGCGATCCTCTGGGGCATCCTGGCCACCACCGGGCTGGCCATTGCGCTCAAGCTGATCTTGCCGATGCTCCCCGACGCCTTCGTATCGTCGCCCATCATCAAAGAGTCGATGCTCATGACCCGGTTCAGCATTACGCATCAGTTCTTTGCCATGCCGCCATCCGTCGCCCCGACCTTTTTCAAGATGGATATCGTGCATGCCCTGTCGGCCTCCATGTGGCCGTTCATCGTGATCTTTCTGTTCATGGACGTCTTCGACACCATCGGCACCCTGATCGGTGTGGGGGAACGCGCGGGCTTAATGAAGGACAACAAGCTCCCGCGCGCCCGGCAGGCCTTTCTGGCCGATGCGGCCGGCACGGTGATCGGCGCCTGCCTGGGCACGAGCACGGTGACCAGCTTTGTGGAGAGCGCTGCCGGCGTCGAACAGGGAGGACGCACCGGTTTGACCGGCGTAACGGCGGCAGTGTTGTTTCTGCTGGCCTTGTTCCTGACGCCGCTGATTGCGATGGTCGGCAGCTATGCTCCCATCACGGCGCCCGCGCTGGTGATTGTCGGCTCCATGATGCTGCAAAACGTCAAAAACATCGACTGGTCGGACCCGAGCGAATTCCTGCCGGCGTTCCTGACCATCCTCGGCATTCCCCTATCCTATTCGATCGCCGACGGCCTGGCGCTGGGCTTCATCAGCTATCCCATCGTGAAGGCCTTCAGCGGTCGGACCAAGGAAGTCTACTGGCTCTCGTACGTGCTGGCAGCCGTGCTGCTGCTCTACTTCATTTTCATCCGCTCGAACAGCTGATAGAGAGTCCAAAGTCCAAAAACTAAGAAGTCCAAAGTCCAAGGTCCAAGAAGTCCAAAGTCATTGCGGTCATAAGGTCTTTCTCCAAAATCCCGACTTTGGACTCTTTGGACTTTGGACCTTGGACTTCTTGGTCTTTGGACTTTGGACTCTCTTCCCTCCGTTCACCCCAATGCCACGTCCAGAATCATCATCACGGTAAAGCCGAGCATGACGCCCATGGTCGCCCAGTCGCCGTTGCCGGAATGTTGGGATTCCGGGATCAAGTCCTCGACCACCACAAAGATCATGGCGCCGGCCGCGAAAGCCAGCGCATAGGGGAGCAGCGCTTGCGAAGACAGGACCGCGAAGGCGCCAATCACTCCGGCCACGGGTTCGACCAGCGCCGAGGCCTGCCCCGCCTGAAAACTCTTGAAACGCGAGAAACCCGCCCGCCGCAAGGGCGCCGACACCGCCAGGCCCTCTGGAAAGTTTTGGATGCCGATGCCAATGGCCAGGGTGATCGCTCCGGCCAACGTGGCCTCCGGCAAACCGGCCGCCGCGGCCCCAAAGGCCACGCCCACCGCCAAGCCTTCGGGAATGTTATGAAGCGTGATCGCCAGCACCAACAAGGTCGTCTGCTTCCATTGCGTATGAATCCCTTCCGCGTCTTTGATCGCAAACCCGGGATGCAAGTGCGGCAAAATCATATCCACTCCCCGCAGAACGGCGCCGCCCAACAAAAACCCGATGGCGGCCGGCGCCCACGACGGCAGCCATCGGCCTTCCGACATCTCGATCGCCGGGGCCAGCAAAGACCAATAACTCGCGGCAATCATCACGCCGGCGGCAAACCCCAGCATCGAATCGAGCAGCCGGCGGCTGACCTCTTTTCCAAAAAAGGCAACGCCCGCGCCCAACAAGGTCATGAACCAGGTGAACCCCGTGGCCAACAACGCCTGCATAACAGGATGAAGCGTCTGAAGGTATTCCCCCATAGCGTTATTCCTTGCCTCCCTGCTTTTGAAGATAATCGGCCATTTCCTTGTAATTTTTGGTCATGGCCAGCTTCCAGGGCGTTCGACCGCTAAGATCCTTGGCATTGACGTCGGCCCCCCGCATGAGCAGCATTTGGGCCATGCCCTTTTGATTATGCAGAACGGCCATATGCAGAGGAGTCAGCCCCTTGTTATCCGGCGCCCGAATGTCCGCGCCACGCTCCAACAAAAGCTTCGCCACACCCATATAGGTGCCGCAAGCGGCGAAATGAATCGGCGTACGGCCGTCATTTCGGTGGGCATTGATATTGGCGCCGTTCTCCAGAAGCAAGCGCGTCATTTCGGGAGCATCGCGGCCGATGGCCCAAAACAGAGGCTCCGATCCTGTGTTGTCGATGGCGTGAATATTGGCGCCGCGAACGAGCAGCAGCTTGGCGACCGCCACCTGGTTCTTCAGCGCGGCGCAATGAAGCGGCGTCCAGTGGTCCTTATCCTGGGCATTGATGTCTGCGCCGGCCGTGATCAAAATCCGGGCCACAGCTTCCCCGCCGCCCATGGCGGCAAAGTGCAGGGGCGTTTTATTATCGAGACTCAACGCGCCTACGGAGGCCGGATCCGCACTTAAAGAGGCTTTTACCCGGGCTGTATCCCCGGCCTTGGCAGCCGCCAGAATATCGCCGGCAAACGTTACCCCGGTTCCACTCAAAAAAATCGACATCGACATGACAGCTGCCAGCCAAAGACTTTTCATGATTCCACCCTCCTGATTTTCTTGTCGGTTGCTACCCCAGCCTCGCGTCCACCGTTTAATATATGAAATTCCACGCCAAAGCCAAGTATGCAATATACAGGATCTTCCGTCATCCATCCTAAAAAAATGAGCTTTTATTTCACAAGAAAAACCCCGAGGGTATAATCATCGAAAGATTGAGCCGGACAGCCGGCCGTAAAAAAGCCGAACATGAAGCGATGGCACATCATTTTATTGCTGCTGTTTTCAACCCTTGGACCGGCCGAGGCGAAGTCGTGGCGCACGTACGAAAATTGCGTCCTGGTTCCCAGCGACGGCAACGACGGCGACAGCTTTCACGTCCGCTACAACAAACGCCGCTACCTGTTCCGGCTGTATTTCGTCGACTGCCCCGAAAGCGAGAACAGTCTGCCCGAGCGCGTCGCCGAGCAGGCGGCTTATTTCGGCATCGACGACAAATCGGCCGTCCAGGTGGGCAAGCAGGCCAAAAAATTCACGGAGAAATTCCTGGCGGATGGATTTACGGTTTATTCGAAGCTTGCAGACGCCCGCGGCCGCAGCGATAAGGACCGGGACTATGCCGTGGTCGTGGTCGGCAGCCAGGACCTGGCGGTGGAACTGGTCCGAAACGGGCTGGCCCGCATTCACGGCGTGGGCATCGACCTGGAAGACGGAACTCCCGAAAAAACCGTGTGGTGGAGATTGAAGACCGCGGAACGGGAAGCCCAAAAGGCGAAAGCAGGCGCCTGGGGAATCGGCGCCGCGCCTTCCGCCCCCTCCGGTCCCGTCAGCCTTCCCACCGGACCCATCGTCGAGCAGGACTGGGTCACGCCGCAAATCGTCACCGTATTCTCGCTGCAGGAACCCGGACAAACGTTGGGCTATCTGCAGAAAGGAACCCGCGTCCGCGTGCTCAAGGCCGAACCGCTGAACCGGGTTCGCATTCGATTCGCGGGCTCCTCCAACAAGGTTTACGAAGCCCAATGCAAACGCTCGGACCTGGGATTATGAAAGGGACGCCCAACATGAAAACCGTCGTCTATGGAACCGTATTATTGCTGATTTTCGTCTGGATTCAAATTGCCGCCGGCGCCGATATCGGCCTCGGCAGCACGCGCGACGAAGTTTTGAGCGCACTCGGAAAACCCAAGGGCGTGATGACCATCGGCCAACGCGAGGCCCTGACCTACGACGGGGGCGTACTGGAAATCGAACAAAACCGCGTGGTCTATATCGAACCCCAGTTCAAGGAAAAATCCCTCAGGGCGTCCAACCAGCGCAAGTTCGAAGCCGATCAAAAAGCCAAGGGATTGGTATTCTACGACGACCGCTGGATGAAACCCGAAGAACAAGCCCGACTGGAAGAAAAAAAGCGCAAGCTTCAGGAAGCCATCCAGGCCAAGCAACTCGAAAAGGATCGAGCCGACGCGGCCAAATTCGAACGGCTGAAAAGCGCCACGCGCATCCATAACGATGAAGGGAGGGAGCTGGATCTCAACAGCCTGATCGAACCCGGCAAGATCACGCTGATCGATTTTTATGCCGAGTGGTGCGGGCCCTGCAAGCGGCTGGCCCCCTATCTGGCCAGCCTGGTCGCCAACAATGACGGCCTTGTCCTGCACAAGATCGATATCGTCGACTGGAATTCCCCCCTCGCCCGGCAGTACCAGATCAACAGCATTCCCAGCGTGCGCGTCTACGACCGCAAAGGGCAACTGGTCGGCAAGCCCACCGGAGATTTCAACAAAATCGCCGAATATGTCAGCAGCGTGTTTTGAGGCCTTTAAAAATAGTAACTGCTCAGGCGCCCGCCCGCAGCGGGCGGGCGCCTGAGCAGTTACTAAAAATACAAATCCCGCTCCCCGGCCGCTGTCCGCTCGTAGTGTTGGATAAACTGCGGATACGTCTTCGGCATTTTCACGCGGACTTCTTCGAGTTCTTTTTGCAGGATCGTCTCGCCGACCGCCTGCGTTTCCGGGCTGGCAAAATCGTCAAGCCATTCCCGGAAGGTCAGCACGGCATTCAGCTTGCAAAACTTGCCTTCCTGACCCGACCGAAGCAAGTCCATGATGCATTTGCCCGTGCGTCCGCAGCGGTAGCCGGCCGTGCAAAACGACGTGATGCAGCCCATTTCAGCCAGTTCACGGACCATCTCGTCCAGGCTGCGCGTATCGCCCAGCAAAAACTGCTGCCGCGTCCCCACCTGTTCGTTATAGGTCTCGCTGTAGGCTCCTATCCCAATTCGCGAAGAAGCATCGGTCTGCGTGCACCCCAATGGAATCAACCGCCGGCGCATGTCCGGATTTTCGCGCGCGGTCAGGATCATGCCCGTGTACGGAACGGCCAGACGGATCAGCACGACCAGCTTCTCCATGTCGGCATCGCTCATCCGGTATTTTGACTCGTTCGTGAAGGGCGTATTGTCCGCCGGTTCGAGCCGCGGGAAAGAAATGGTATGGGGCCCGATGCCGAACGCCTTTTCCAATTCGTGCGCGTGCGAGAGCAAGCCCAGCAATTCGAAGCGCCAGTCGTACAAGCCGAACAAGACGCCAATGCCGTTATCGTCAATCCCCGCTTCCTGGGCGCGATGCATGCAGTAGAGCCGCCACGGATAATCGCCCTTGATGGTCCCGGCCGGGTGCAGCGCGGCATAGGTCTTGTGATGATACGTCTCCTGGAAAACCTGGAACGTCCCCAAACCGCATTCCTTGAGAATCTCCAGCTCCCGGACCGACATTGGCGCGGCATTGATATTGATGCGCCGAATCTGCCCCGTGCCCTTGCGGGCCTTCGTCTTGACGCGGTAGATCGTGCGCATGGATTCGGTCATGTAATCGATGCCGCAATCCGGATGCTCGCCATACACGACAATCAACCGCTTGTGGCCGATCTTCCCGGCCAGGATCTCCGTCTCCGCACGAATTTCGTCCTGCGACAACACCGACCGCTCGACGTTTTGATTCTCGCACCGCAGGCCGCAATAGGCGCAATTGTTGACGCATTTCGTGCTCAGATAAAGCGGCGCAAACGTGACAATCCGGTTGTCGTAGACCTTCTGCTTGATCAGCGCAGCGGTCTGCCGCATCTCCTGCCAGAGCTCGGCATCCGTCACCTGAATCAAGTCGGCCAGCTCGTCCAAGGCCAGGGCCTGCACCGCCATCGACTTGGCCAGGATTTCACGAACGCGCCCCGCGTCCGGCGCCGGGCGGTTCAATAAAAGGGATTCGATGCGATCGTCGTCGATAAAATCGCGCCCGCCCGGCATGTACTTGTCGATTTCCTCGCGGACAATGCGATTTTTCACCCAATCTTTTTTGCTTTCAATAATCGTCGTCATTCTGCGCCGCCTTTCTTGGGAGGCTTGCTGAGCGCGGATTTGACGGATACGCCTTCAATGGCGCCGAGCTTGCCGGTCATGACGCCAAGTTCATCCGTCGTGGCATCGACAATCAACGTGATGATGTTGCAATGCCGCTGACTGTACGGCATGCCCATGCGCCCGACGATTTGTTCGCCAAATTCGGACAACACCTCATTCACCTTGCCCGCCGATTTCTTGCGATCCTCAAGGAGAATTCCGACAAATCCAAGTCTGCGCTCCATGTGCTGATCTCCTAACCCGCATTTTTCACCGCCAGACGAGAGATGCGTCCCGATAAAATCGGGACGCAAACGGGATAGCCACGTTCGCGGTGTCTTAAGACACCGCGTCACGTCTAAAAACAAAAACCCCGCTGAACATTCCTTCAGCGGGGTGAAAATCAGAGTAAACGACATCTGCCTCATCCCCTTGGGGTCAGAGCCAACCGCCCCTCGCCGCAGGAATGGAATGGATCATACAGGAACAATCGGGGAAAGCAAGACAGGGGAACGCCACTACAGCAATTTTTACCCTATTCGACATCCGCCGGAAAAAAGGTATGATGGATTCATGGACGAACGAACAGAAAAAGACCTTCTGGGCGAAAAGCCTATTCCGGCCAGCGCGTACTGGGGCATTCATACGCTGAGGGCCGTGGAAAATTTTCCCTTGTCCGGGCGGCGCGTGGCGATGGAATTGGTGCGGGCTTTTGCCCTGGTCAAGAAAGCTTGCTGCCAGGCCAATCGCGACCTGAAGCACCTCTCCCCGGAGAAAGCCGCGGCGATCGAACAGGCCTGCGACGAAATGGTCTCCGGACAATGGGCCGATCAATTCCCGGTCGATGCGTTGCAGGGCGGCGCGGGCACTTCGACCAACATGAACGTCAACGAAGTCCTGGCCAACCGCGCGCTGGAAATCCTGGGGCAGCCGAAAGGGGCCTACGAGATCGTTCATCCCATCGAGCACGTTAATCTGCATCAATCCACCAATGACGCCTATCCCACGGCCTTGAAAATCGCAGCCATTCTCGGCTTGCGGAACTTGAGCGCCGAAATCGCCTTGCTTCAAGGGGCCTTCCAGCGCAAGGAAAAGGAATTTGCCGAGATCGTAAAAATCGGGCGCACGGAATGGCAGGAGGCCGTACCGATGACCTTGGGCGCGGAGTTTTCCGCCTTTGCCGAGGCCCTCGCCCGCGATCGTTGGCGCACTTTCAAATGCGAGGAACGCCTGCGCGTGATCAATCTGGGCGGCACGGCCATCGGAACGGGGCTTACGGCCCCTCGCAGATTCATTTTCCTCGCGAACGAAAAAATCCGCGAAATCACCCGGCTGGGGCTCACGCGGGCGGAAAACATGGTCGACGCCACGGCGAACGCCGACTGCTATGTGGAAGTCAGCGGCATGCTGACGGCCTGCGCCTGCAATCTCCTGAAGATCAGCCGCGACCTGCGTTTTCTCCACGCCTTGGGAGAAATCCACCTGCCCTCCATGCAGGCCGGGTCCTCCATCATGCCGGGCAAGATCAATCCGGTCATCCTGGAGGCCGTGATGTCCGCGGCCATCGCCGTCAAATCCGAAGGCATCGCCATTGCCGACGCCGCATCGCTGGGCAGCTTGCAGATCAACGAGTTTCTCCCGGTCATCGCCGATGCCTTGCTGGATTCCCTGCGGCTGCTCCGGCAGGCGGCGCGAATCCTGGCGCCTCACATCGACGGCATCACGGCCAACGCAGAAGAATGCCTGCGCCGCGCCAACGAGAGCCCGATGCTGATCACGGCCTTTATTCCGCGCATCGGTTATGAAAAGGCCCAGGACCTCGTCCGGGAATTTCAGCAAAACTCCTCCGGCTCGTTCCGCGACTTTCTCGTCCAACGCCTCGGCGCGCAGTTGGTCGACGAAATCCTTTCGCCGCTTCACTTAACCCGATTGGGATATCCGACATGAACCAGACCCCCAAAAGTCTCCGGTTGCAGATCGGCCTGTTCGGTCGGACCAACGTCGGTAAATCGAGCTTCCTGAACATGATCGCCGGACAGGATGTCGCCCTGACCTCGCCGGTTCCGGGCACCACAACCGACGTGGTCGAAAAATCGATGGAGCTGCTGCCGATCGGGCCGGTGGTTTTTCTGGATACCGGAGGCCTGGACGACACCTCCGTGCTGGCCGAACAGCGCATCCAGCGCACCACGAAAATCTTCGACCGCGCCGATGTGGCGGTGTTAATCGCCGAACCCAATCAATGGACCGCTTTTGAAGATCGGGTACTTACGGAAACGGCCAATCGGAAGTTGCCGTGCCTCATTACCGTCAACAAAACCGATTTGGCCGCGCCCTCGGAAGCCTTCCTTCGGCAGTTGCAGGCTCATACCAAAAGCATCGTGACCTGCTCGTCAACCGATCCCCTGAACCGGGGAAAATATGTGGCCGCCTTCAAGGAAGCCCTGACGCAGGTTTGCCCCGATGAATTTATCAACGCCCCTCCCCTTGTAGGCGATCTGTTGCCGCCCGGGGGGCTGGCCGTCCTGGTCGTGCCCATCGACTTGCAGGCGCCGAAAGGCCGTTTGATTTTACCGCAGGTACAGACCATCCGCGACGCCTTGGATAACGATGCGGCCGCCGTGATCGTCAAAGAACGCGAATACGCCCACCTCCTCCAAACGCTCGGACGAAAACCGGACCTCGTGGTCTGCGATTCCCAAGTCGTTCTCAAAACGGTCGCCGACACGCCGGACGATATCCCCTGCACCACGTTTTCGATCCTGATGGCCCGATACAAAGGCGACCTGATCGAGGAAGCCCGGGGCGCGGCCATGATTGACCGCCTGCAAGACGGCGACCGAGTGCTGATCGCGGAAGCCTGCTCGCACCATCCGCTGGAAGACGACATCGGGCGCGTCAAAATTCCGCGGTGGCTGAGGCAATATATTGGCGCCAAAATACAGATCGACACAGCCTCCGGCCGCGATTATCCCGACAACCTACAGGATTACCGGCTGGTGGTCCATTGCGGCGCCTGCATGTTGACGCGCCGCGAAATGCTTGTCCGAATCCAGCGAGCCCGGGAAAAAGGCGTCGCGGTGACGAATTACGGAGTATGCATCTCGCATGTCCAGGGCGTGCTCAAACGAGCCTTGTCGCCCTTCCCCGCCGCGCTGGAAGCGTTCCTCGATGCGGACGCCAACGCTTGAGGGGGGGATACGACCATACTCCATTTTTCTCCTATGCGACAATCCGCATAAACAAAACAAGACTTCGAAGTCAAAAAGCCCATGATCACACTTTGCAAAGTGTGATCATGGGCTTTTACTTATTCATTGAAGCGCCAAGGCCAGCAATGCTCTCGCAAGAACGGCGTTTGGACGGGCACACGCATACTTCCCACGACAGCTTTTGATATAGCCGCGCCTTCGCAGCTTTCGCAGGTGCCTTACCAAAGCCGGCGTGGAAATACCCGTCTTTTTGCCTAAAGATGGTATATCCGTTCCGTCTCCATCCAGCGCTCTCAACAATTCGATCCGCCGCGGGTGCGTGAATCCGGTCAGCGCCTCAACCGCCATCTGGAGCGGATCCGCCGTGCGCATGGTGGACTCGAGAGCCTTGAGCAAAATACTGGTTTCAGGCATGGAGGGATCCGCGGCCGCTTCATACAGCACAAAACGGCCCTGCCGCTTCACCTTGAGCAATCCTCTCGCATTCAGAGCGCGCATATATTGGCTGGCAACGGGCAGGGGCAGCTGCAAGGCGCTCGCGACTTGCGACACGGAAACGAAGGGGGTTGCCATCACATAATACAATAGGCTCAATCGCTTCGAGTTCGCCAAAACGCGACATGTTCGCCAAAGAGTAGGAGTCAGTGTCATGATCACACTTTGCAAAGTGTGATCATCCGATGTCAAGCGCATTACAGACGAAATCCCCCATGTTGCTCGTTGAATAATCCAGGATGCCTCACCCAAAAACGAACACGACGGAGCTCACCCCAAAAGTTCCTGCCAACGCCGGAAGGATACGTAGCGCGACCGTTTTTCGACTAGGTTAGACCCGCCTCCGTTGCTCATGGAAATTATGCATTTATTCTTTTGACGGCTCCCCCGGCAAACCCCAAACTCTGAAGCATACAGAAGATTTGCGTAAGTCATTTATGGCCGAAGACGATGTCATAAAGGTCATCACCGATCCGGTTGACGAGATTGTGTGCAATCATTGCCATACAACCATCAACGTTTCCGCGTGTCCCTCATTCATGCATGTGGAGTGCCCCTCCTGCCATGCCCGACTGCCGGTGCCCGCCCAACTGGCCAATTTCGTGCTGATCGAGCTTTTCGGGCAAGGCGGCATGGGCGCCGTCTTTCGCGGTTTCGACAGTTCGCTTAAGCGGCATGTGGCCATCAAGGTCATGAAAAAAGAGTTCAGCGAGAATCCGCAATTTGTCGAACAATTCCTGCGCGAGGCCCGTGCGCTCGCCGCCCTGAATCATCCGAACGTGGTACAGATCTACAATTACGGCGAGGCCAAGGGACAGCACTACATCGTCATGGAGCTGGTCGACGGCGGCCGGCTGGATTTGATGATAAAAAATGGAAAGCCGCTGGGCGAGACGACCTTGTTGCATATGGCTACGGATGTGATCAAAGGCCTGCATGCGGCCGCCAACGCCGGGCTAACGCACGGAGACATAAAACCCGCCAACATCCTTTTTTCACGGGAGGGCGCCGCCAAGGTCGTGGATTTCGGCCTGGCGAGATTTCAAGGAGAACAATCCAAGCCGGGCGTGATTTTGGGGACGCCGTTTTATGTCGCTCCCGAAGTCGTTCGGGGCAAACAACCCGATCAAAAGGCGGACATCTACAGCCTGGGAGGAACTCTGTTCCACGCATTGACCGGTCACCCGCCTTTTAACGGCCCTACCGTACCCGAGACCGTCATTGCCCGCTTCAAAGCGCCGGCGCCGGATATCCGCACGCTGCGGCCCGAACTGCATGCCGAAACCGCCGCATTGATCGCACGCATGCTGGACGCGGACCCTTTCACGCGATATCCCAATTACGACTCGTTGATGGCAGACATGGCAGGGATTCAAAAAAATCTTACGGCCGCTCCCGTCCGTAAACCACGCAAAGCTCCCCTGCCCTGGGTCCTGGCGCTGCTCGGATTGTGCGCATTGCTGGCCGCGGGCCTTTATGGGCTAAGGGTGCACTCGACCCGCCCGCAACCGGCCCCATCCGAGATCCAATCGCCGCGAAAAAGAGTCGTGATGAAATTAGTGAACGGCAAACTGATTCCGGTGACGGTTGAAGAGAGCGCCGCAAGCGACTCCCCGCCGACGGCGACATCCTCCTCGCCCGCCTCGGCCGGTTCGGAGATCAAGCTGACGACCGCCACAGGCCGCGGGGCGGATTCCTATATTGCGGGCGCGCCCGCGACCATGGTGCAGGGCCATTCGGATTTTCTATGGGTCAAAGCCGGGCAGGGAAACCGAATCGATGTCGCTCGAAAAATATACCTCCGCTTCGACTTGTCGGGCATTAACCGGCAACAGTTGACGAATGCTTCCCTGACCTTGTCGGCGGCCGCCACCGGCAAAAACAAAGCAGACGATCGATATACGCTGCAATTATGGGGACTCCATGAAAATGCCTTGGGGGTGAATTGGGTGGAATCCTCGTCGGAACCCGGAGCGGACAGCTCGACCCCGCTGCATTGGAACAACGCCCCGGGCAACGACACGAAGGCCGTCGAACGGATGTCGGCGGATGCCGAATGGATCGCCACGATCAAGGTTCCCGCCAACCCAGCCGCCGGCGAGCCCATCGTTTTCGCCAACGACCATTCTCAACGGCCCAACGGGCTGCTCGAATTCCTTCGTACCGGAAAATCCGATTTGAGAACGTTCATGATCGCCGCCGACACGAACACGGACCAGAAAGCCGGCTGGAAATTTGCCAGCAAGGAAAGTGGAAGAATGCCGCCGCCCACCCTGACGCTTCAGGGCGCACCCTAAGCAACTAATCGGAAGTGGATGCCTCAACGCCGTAATACAGGGAATCGGCCGCCGCCAACCGACTGGTCCAGGACATCGAAGCGGTCTGGACGTCGGCGGTCCAAGGGCCAGCCCAGGTCGACCAGATTCCCAATGCAAGTTCTCCGCATAATTTGATGGAATAAACGCGCCCCGGCCTGGTCGGCCAAGTCAACACCATGCCGTCAACCGTTGCCTCCGGCGCCGCTGATAGACAGGAGAAGAAACTGGCCGGGTTGGTGGGATCCGTGCCCAGGAAATACTCCTGCCGATTGCTGAACCCATCGTGATCCGGATCTTCATCGGCCGCCACGATCGAGTTGGTTCCAAAACAGTCGCCTTGCCAGTCGTCCGCCAGGCCATTGCCGTCGATATCCCCGGGCCTCAAACGCAGAACGCCCACATTCGTCGTTAAACATCCCGTATAAGCGGAGAGGACGCTCTCAAACAGACCTGTTGGGTAGCGCGTCTTGCCAACGACCAAATCATAATGAACTGCCGGAAGAATTACATTGGAGGGGAAATGACCGTTCTGATCCGTGTACCACGCCTGTTGGTAAGATGCGAACGGGGGATAACCCTTGATTTCGGTATGAGGCCGCCAGCCTCCAAGCCGGGTGATAAACGTTAATTTTGCATCGCCGAGCGGAGCGCCGGTCCATTCGTCGCGGAGCTGCCCAGACGCCTCGACGCAAGGCGAAAACTGAAAGGAGGCAAAGGCCTCGCCAGGTTGCACCCAGCGCGGGTTGCCTATGCTGGAATAGGGATTTGCAGCCTGATTGGGCAAATATCGATCTTCGACCGGCCGGTACAGGGGAGGAACTCGTACTTCCACCAAACAACTGGACTCGGGCATATTTACGGAAATATCCGTGCGCCCGGAGAAGGGTTCAATCAGTTCCCCTCCCATCCACAGCTCTGCTCCCATCACACTGGCTCCGCCGTTTAGCCAATCACGGGCATCGACGATCAATCTTCCGCCGGAGGGAATGTAGATATGCAGCTTGTATAAGCTATCCGGTCCCCAGGCGGCGGCATCGCCGGAATCTACTTTGACGCAATAGAAGCCTGCCGTCAGATTCGTGAAGGTGGCAAAATTCAAGCTAGTGGCCTCAATCACGCCGGTTCCCTTGCCAAAATGGTCGCAGGCCAGATACGACAGGTTCGAAAGGCTGCCGTCAAATTCTTCATAATAAACTTCCAAACGAACGTCCACATTGGTCTCCAATTGTTCGGCCTCGATGTGAAACACCCATCCCGATGCGGCAAAGAACCGCACCCAGTCTTCGTCGTTCGAGCTATGAAAGTTGTGGATTTGACTGAGGCCGACGGCCAACGAAGAAGCTTGTGTAGAGGAGTTGTCCGGCTCATAGATATCCCCCGTCAAGACCGCACTGAAAGGCGTCAAGGGGCAACGGACTGCCCCCCCATGATCGCCGTTGACCCAACCGGGAAGCGCCAAGAATAATATGAACGCACAGATCCATCGCTGCAAAAAAGACCTGGGATATTGCACTTTATTTCTAACCAACATGGCATCGGCTCCAGGACATTGACTTGGCGTTGAGGACAAAGCGTTCATTACTTCCACACGTGCATTCCGGCCCATTCAATTAAGCGTCGCGCCTACGCTCCGACATCCTCCTCGCGACGCCGGTTTTTTACCGTATCAAAACCAAACTTTCAAACTATCTTCTTATAAAAACAGGCCCAACGCGGCGTTGCTTAAAAATGCCAGATATTCGAAACAAAAACCTGATGGATTTCCACGTCGGTATCCAGCCCGCTTTGGCCAGGAACAAGGCTGCCCATTACGTTGTCAGCCCACTTATATTCGTAGGCAACATCCAACATGCTTTTAAACGCCCCGTTGCCTATGGAAATTCCGGACCCCAGGCTGATGCTCCAGTATTCATCCGGCCGATCGATCGCCGGGCGTTGCTCCCAGCCTAGGCCGGCGCGCAATGGAATTTCCGTCCGCGAGAACAAAAGAAGGTATTCATGGCCCAAACGAATAGACCAACAATCATCCAGCGGATGCTCGCCATGCAACGAGCCATCCAAGGGATTAACGGCCGGCGAGCCATCCGCTTGAAATAAGAAGTCGGACCAAAGCGTCTGGCTCACATCCAGCAAAGTATAGGATTGATTGTTCCATTTCACGGCAGAGCCGGCGGACCAATAAAGAGGGAAATCGAATTTGACGTCTTTTGTGATTCTTTCTTCCGTCGATTGCCGATCCAAGACCCTGGAACCGTCGGCATTATAGGTCGTCGATTCGCTTTTGATGGTCTTGGTCATGGAGGCATCCGCCGTCCAAGGCAAATCGACGGTGAAACCAAGGTTCAGGAAGGTACAGGGCGCCCACAGGACTCCCAACGTGGCATTCCATCCAAAAAGATCGTTGATGTCGTTGTGCTCCTCGTACGCGCCATCCACCTTATACTGCGTGCGCGAACTCGTATGAGTCGTTTCGGAAAAGGGCTCAATGGCGCCATCGCCGCTAAAGTCGAAATCAAAAGGATCGGGATTGCTGCCATTAGGTTCGAAATGAGCCACCCCCGTGTATTCATACGAACCGGACGTGGTTCGAAGCGTCCTTACATCATTAATCGTTCCCGAATAACCTGAATAGCGGGCCTTGGTTTCGGAGGAAATACCACGGTCGAAAAGATACCCATCCTTATAAAAATTTACGGTGGCGCCCAAGGAAAGCTGCCGGGTCAGATCCACGGCCATGGCCGGGCTGATCGCATCGACGATGCCTTCCTGATCAAAATCCAGCGAAGAAACAAGGTCCTGTTGAAGCAACTGCTGAAGCGAGGATTGGACGGTCGTGTTGAGATGCTCTTTTAACGTCATATCCACATGATCGCTACGATAGCGTTCGATCACCGTCTCATGAAATGTGTTCGCTTTGGATTGAGAAACAGATCGGCTTGAGCTCTGGCTCAAATCGGCCGTAAAACGCTGGTTGAAATCGTAAACCTCCTGATAATTCACCGAGTAAATCCAATTCCGCGTACGGCCCTGAACCGGATACGCCAAGCTCAGATAATTGAGCTGAAAGCGGTCGAATCGATCCTCCCCCACGCGAAACGAACCGGACTCCGACTCGTGCGTTTGCCGCTCCGTCTTGAGCCGAAGAACATAGGAAACTTCTTTGGACTCGAGCTGGGTAAGCCCGCCAGGATTCCAGGAAGCCGCGGTCGCATCGTCCGCCAGCGCCGTGAAGGCTCCGGCCATACCTAACGCCCGCGCGCCCGAACCACTGGGCAGCGGAGCCGAAAAGATGGTCGGAGGAAGAAAGCTATCCGCACCAAAGAAAACCGGCGCCACGAGATCGCCGGAAGGTCCGGCATGGGCGATATCGATCTCCACGGGTCCTCGGGGCGTGGCAATGGTCAACGTTTCCGCGAGTCCCTCGACCGTCATGTTGAGGCCGGCGAGAAGGCCTGCGCATAGAAGAGACGGGAGCCTGCTCCTGCGCATAGGGCTTGCGCCAACTCTGGTTGGTTTCCGAGATCTCATTGAGGACCGGTATCCTGCGTTTTGCTGACGACTCATCATTGCTATGTTATGTCGCAACCCAGTTTTTTTTAGTTACTCCTCATATATATTATAGACTTCCCGTGCAGAGAATAATAGAAGATTAACTTGATGACACAGCACGATCAGCAGATTGAAACGCAACCCGCGCTGTCCGTCACGCCCGAGCAGTTGGCAGCTTTGATCCGGGGCGACGAACAAGCCTGGGATTCGTTTTTCTTCCTCGTCCGGCCGGTCGTGATGCGCGTCGCTTACTGGCCACGGTGGCATTTTGACCAAACCACCCGAAGCGAGGTGGCTCAACAAATTCTTGCCGAATTGCCGGTTTCGCTCAAAACCTACAAGGGCACGTGTTCCGTTTTCGCGTTTATCCGACGGATTGCCGTATACAAGTGCGTCGATGAGGTTCGGCGACAGATTAAGGAACGCAAAACGATCGTCAGCCTGAAAAATCAGGATGAAGGCCATACCGAAGGCTCACCCATCGAAGAAATAAGCGATGGCCGGAAGGAATTCAATCCGGTGCAAGTCATCCTCCACGCGGAACTGTCGCGAACGATCGAAGAGGTCATTCAGTCGCTCGGAGAAGGCTGCGCCAAGCTGTTGACCTGGTTTTATTTCGATCAGTTTTCTTATAAAGAACTCGCCGCCAAAATGGGGATTTCCATTAACACCGTAAGTCCACGCCTTTCGAAATGTTACAAGAAAATGAGAAGGCGGATCGAAGAAAATCCTGTGTTAGGTAACTATTTCGGGCGCGTCGACGACTTTGCAGGCAGAGGGACCGAAAGTGAACGCTGAAGACATTCGAGACGAAAAAATCCTGCGATGGGCTCATGGCGAGATGACGCCGGACGAACAGCAGGCGTTCGCACAAGCGCTGCAAACGGATCAAGCCTTGCGCCGCTCGATCGACGACGCCGAACAAGCGCACCGGCTTATGAAGCTGCTTGTAAGGAAGCCCGATGTGGAGAGCGAAGCCTTTGCGGACACCGTCCTTCAGCATATTGATGCCGATCCGTTCACCCTTGCTGACGATCTGAATTCCGCCCCCAACCCTCTTCGATTCCGCCCAACTCGAAGAGTCCTGCGAAACCGTGTCCTCGCGGCGGCCCTGGCTGTCGCGGCCTGTCTGGCCATATTGTTGGGACCAGGCCTGGTTTTGAATCCTCTTGTCTGGGCTCCCGAACGAATCATTAACGGCACTGCCTACCGGCATAACGGACTCCAAAGCCTTGGCTCGTTGACAGAAAAGAACGTTGAAGACGTCCTGACGGCTTTGAAAACAACGGTTGATCGGTCCTACCGCCAAAGCAAGCCTTGGGCTTGGTGGCCCCGCCGCGAATGGACCCTTTTGGCCAGTATCCAGGAAATTCGCGCCGGGCGGCTGGCGCTGACCGTCGTCGCGACTTCCGCGCGCGCCCCCAGCCGCGAACAGGCCTGGACGGAGTACTATTTGGACATGGCCGAGTGCCGAGATTCCATAGCCGTTTTGGGCGAGCGCATTGGGCAGGAGCTTGGCCGGGAAGAGAACCATGCGACGCCATGACAAAGATTTCCTCCACGTATCCGAAAATCGGCGCGTCTGGCTGAAGCCGTTTGCACTCAACCTGGTCGTGTGGATCTGTGCGGTCATAACGAGCAGTTGCCTTCGATCCAATCCACCGGAAACGGCCAACCCCGATCTGAATCGTTATAACTGGTGGAATTATTATCGTCAGGGTCTCGCGGCGATGGAACAAAGCCGCTATGACGAAGCGCAAGAGCTGCTGGAAAGCGCTGTGGGAATCCGCCCCGGCGCGCGAACCATCTGCCGCCGCGATTCCTGGAAAGAACGCACCTACGGCCTTCACATGCAGGAAAATTATTTTCCCTACCGGGAGCTTGGGATCTGCCGGTTTCATCAGGGGAACTTTGAGCAAGCGGAGCATTACCTTGAAGAGTCCCTCTCGCAGGAGCCTTCCGGCCGCGCCAAGTTTTATCTCAACCTCACGCGCCGCGAACGGCTGTCCAAGGCGCCCCCTCCTCCCCCGCAACTTCAATGGGCGGAAGGATCGACCAACTTGTGGACCCGAGAACGCATCCGGAAAGTTCAAGGCGCCGCCTCCGGTCCAGCCCGGGTGGCCAGAATTTCCATCGACAACGAACGACTTTTTTACGAATTGGCCGAGGAGCGCATCTCCTTTGACAAAACCGTGGAATTGGCGGCCGGGACCAATGTCATTCGCATCACGGCGGAAGACCTGCTGGGACGACAGGCGAACGCCGCGATAAACTGCATAGCGGATTGGACGCCCCCGTGCATCGTAATCGCGGAAGAACGTCGCGAGGGTCATCGACTCCTGCTGTCGGGCACATGCTACGATAATGAAGTCCTGGCCCATGTTCAGGCGGGGAATCGCGTGCTGTACGACCATGCGAACGGCAAGGACATCGGCGAGTTGTCCTTCAACCTTTCGATTCCGGACGCCGAAATGGCTTCCATCGTGGCGAAGGATATGGCCGGGAATCAAATCGAGTTCTTCGCCCGTGAAGACAAAACCAGCGTTGCTCTTCAATTCCAAAACGCCGCGCGTTTGGTCATGGAGGGCTCCGCCGCCGGACCGCTCGCCGGCGCTTCGGGATTCCAGGAGAAAGATCGCACGCAACCGGTGCTCCGCGTGACCGGCCAAGACAGCACCCTCTCCGTCTTTGAAGGCGAATATTACCTGGACGGCGAGGCCTCGGACGCGGGCGGTTTGGCTTCCATCCAGGTGAATGGCGAGGAATGGCTCCGGACACAAGATCGGGGCGCCAAACGAATGCGTTTTGCCGGGCGCCTGCCCTTGACGGGCACGAATGTCTTTTCTGTGCGGGCCTTGGACAGGGAAGGAAACGCGGTCGAAACCCGGGTGACGGTTTTGAAGAAACGGCCGGAATATCTGGACGAGACCTATCGTTTAAGAACCGTGTTGATGCCGGCGCGGGCGCCCGAAAAATCTTCCTGGATGCATACCGACCAGGTGGACGAACTGCTTAACCAGAGCATCGCGCGTCCCCCCATCCGATTTCGCCTTCTCGTCCGCGGCGAGGAGCTCAAAGCCGTCCTGCACGAACAGGAGATCAGCGCCTCCGAATTGTCCGATATGGCCACGGCCCTGCGGATCGGAAAACTCATGCCGGCCGAGTTGGTTTTGTCCGGGACCGTATTCAACAACGGAGAGGGCGTAACCGTTTATCTGCGCGTCATCGACACCGAACAGAGGGAAGTGCTCTACGGGACGGATGTCTATAGCGACAAATCCTTGGACGAGCTGCGCTATCAACTCGATGGCCTGGTGTCGAAGATCGAGCAGTTCTTCCCGCTGGTCGATACCCGCATCGCGGAATGCGACCGCAAAAAAGCCGTTCTCGCGGCCGGCTCGGGAGAAGGCGTCCATCCGGGCGCGAAGTTTCTGGCCCTCGATCCGAAATCGAGCTCGGGAACCGGGCAGGTTATCAAGGCCGGCAAGCAACCCGTCGAATTGCGCGTGCAAACGGTACAAGCCCATTCCAGCATGGCCGAAATTACTCCGGCCGGCGCCGAAAAGCTTTTGACGCCGGGTCTCAGGGCCGTCGCCAGATAAACGAGAAAGCGTGATCTTATGAAAACAGCCTACAGAACAGCCACCCCCTGGCCATCGCGACTCGGGAGCGCCTTGCTGGCGCTCGTGGTCGCGGGATGGGTTCTCGCCGAGGAGGACCTTCGGTCTTCCGATCCTACCGGCTTGTCCTCGTATACCTCTGCAAATCTGATCCCCCGGTACAGCGCCATCGTCATCGGGATCAACAGCTATCGCGTTACGGGTGAAGAAGGCTGGGACCCTCTGACCACCGCCGAGCAAGATGCACAAGCCGTGGCCGCGGAATTGGAATCGCACTACGGCTTTAGCGTAACCCGCCTCATTGGATCCAGTGCAACACGCCAAGGCATCATGGGGGCTTTGGATCAGCTCAGCCTGTTAACCGAGCGGGACGCCGTCCTGGTTTATTATGCAGGTCATGGCTATTACGACAAAGATTTGGGAGAAGGCTTTTGGATTCCGTACGACGCCAAAAGCTCCATCGAAGGACGCCCGGCCCGCGAGGATTGGATATGGAATTCCGTTTTGACGCGCATCCTGGGCGGCTCGAAAGCCCGTCATGTGCTGGTCGTCGCCGATTCTTGTTATGGGGGCTCTCTTTTTCGCAGCCCTCCCGAAAGGGCCGGCAAGAACGCCGATAACACATGGTATGTCAGGGCGCTGTGCCATCCGTCGCGTTATTTGATCACCAGCGGCGATTACGAACCGGTGCAGGATACCGGCGCCCGCCACAGCGTCTTTGCCCAGCTATTTCTTAACTTCCTTCGACATCATGACGGCGGAATTTTTGCCGCCTCGGAAATCGGGATGGCCCTGCGCAAAAGGGTCGGAGAAATAACGGGACAGATGGTGCGAATGGGTCCCCTGGCCGTCCCCACCCACGCCGGAGGAGAGTTCATCTTCGTAGCCAAGAATCGCTCCACAGCCGATCTGGCCAAGGCCCTGGACCAGCTTCTGGCGAATCCTGTTCCGATGCCGGACGATCAAGAACCTGCTGCCATCGGCAGCGAGAAACCGGATCTCATGGAAACGGCCATGTATGCCGCGTTGCTGGGCCGCCGAGGCGCCACCAACAGCGCCCGGCGAATGATCGAGCAAATCGGCGACGCCGATGAAGGGGCGGATCTGCGCGATTCGCTGAATGCCTATTTATCCCCTGCACGCAGAGTTTCGTCTTATCAACAAGTCTTCGAAATCATGAATCGATTGAAGACCACGCTGAATTCCCGCACGAACAGCCCCCCGTTCGATGCCGCCATTCCACGGCCGCGCATCATAGCGCTCATGGACGCGCCGGTCCCGCAAGGAGGAACGGAGGCCGAAGCGCAAGGGGATTTGTTGAGCGTCTGCCTTCTCTCGGAGCTGACCCAACAAGGCGGCGTGCGCATCGTCGAGCGCGAGATCCTGGAAAACGTCCTGCAAGAATTGGAAATCAGCTCGACCGGACTTGGCGATCCGGAAACACGTTTGCAACTCCAACGTTTGATTCCTGCCGGCGGGTTGCTCTATCCGCGCGTACTGGGAACGGCCGGCGACCGGCTCGCATCCGTGCGGCTGGTGGATACCGAAACCGCTGAGGTGCTGTGGGCTGAAACGCAGACGTTTAACGGGCGAACCAACGTTCTGGAAACCAGCCGGCATTGGTCGGAGGCCTTGTTGCGGCGTCTGGCGGAAATACGTCCGCTGAAGGCGAAGGCCGCCCTCAAGGGGGAACAACTCACGGCGCCCTTGGGCGCAGCTCATCAGATCTTGCCCTCAATGAGCTTCTGGGTGGTGGACGAGGCGGACAAAGACCTCCCCTCGCGGGAATTGAGCGAAAAGAATTACGGTCTCGCGCGTCTCATTCGTCCCGATGCCGGAGGAAGCACGTTTTCCGTAGCGTGGAAGCATTACTCGCCGACCCAGACTTACTGGCTGGTTGAATGTCCGATGCAGAATAAAACGCCGTAAAAGCTCCCAGAGTTCCCCACGCGATCAGGAGGCTTCCGGAGCCGGCTCATACCGGTGAACATATTGCTTAATGGACAGAACCTCGGCATAGGGCGTCGCTAAGGCCGCCATGAAAGCTGCATGAACGGATTGAGCGGCCACCTTTTGGCCATTGAATTCCAAATCTCGCGTCGCACACGCATCTTCCACTACCGTGCATTTAAACCCCATGTCGAAAGCCGCCCGCACGGTCGCGTCGACGCACATATGAGACATGGCCCCGCCGATAACCAGGTGCTCTATGGAATCGTCGCCCAGGCACTCGGCCAGCATGGTTTCCCTGAAGCTATTGGGATAGTGCTTGATAAAAACCTGTTCCGGCGGCAAAGGCATTACGCAGGAATGAATCTCCATCCCACGCGTTTCCGGAAGAAAAAACGAGGCGCCCGGCCGGACGGCCATGTGTTGAATATGATAAATGGGACGGTGATGGTCCCTAAATCTCTGCAGGAGCGCGGCGGCGTTGAGCGCGGACGTCTCCATCCCTTCCAACGGCATAGCGCCGCCCGTAAAGTAATCGTTCTGTATGTCGATCAGCAAAAGTCCTGATTTCATCATGATCCGGTCCCCATTCAAAAATTTTGGATAATAATCTAACCTTTATGACCCGCAAAGCCAACTGGAAGATGACTTCGGGCAACGGGTGCATCTTGACACGGCCCCTCCTCAACGTCTGGCACTGGAAAGAAACCACCAGCTTACGCCGGCGGCTACGTAGCCGCGATACATGAGGACCGTGAAGCTGTACCCCCCAAGCAAAAACGAGGACGATATTGGTTCTTGTACTTCCAGGACGAATGGCAGATAATATGGTCATCAAAATACGGGAGGTCCCCAGAATGAGCACCGTTGGAAAATTGTTGAGCATCAAGGGCGTCGACGTACTAACAACCCATCCGGAAGAAACCGTTTTTGCCGCCATAGGCCGAATGGCTGAAAAGGGCGCCGGATCGTTGATGGTGGTCGATGCGGAAGGCAAGTTGGTAGGCGTCGTCTCGGAGCGCGACTGCGTCCGCAAGGTTGTACTGAAAGAAAAGAATCCCAAGACCACCCTGGTCAAAGAGATCATGTCCACGGCCCTTACCGTGGTCAGCCCGTCAACCGCCATTGAAGAATGCATGGCGCTCATGACGCAAAAGCGCATCCGACATCTTCCCGTGCTGGAAAAGAACCAACTGATGGGCGTCATCTCCATTGGCGATGTGGTCAAGTTCATGGTGTCGGAGAAGGACTTCATCATCAAAAATCTGGAGCAATACATCTTTGGCGCCTGAGGCTCTCCCGTCCACGAGAGGACGGCTTCTGTACCCTATGCTCAGGACCAAGTTATTTAAATACTTTGCGTTGCTGGTCATTGTCGTGGGAGGACTGTCGACGCTGGTGGGGTTCAGGATCATCAAGCGGCAGGTGATCGATGAAGCGCAGCATCGCGTTCGTCTCGACCTGGGCAGCGCATGGGCGCTGCAAAATGCGCGCCTGCACGACATCGAAATTATTCTTCGGTTGATCGCCGGGAAAAAGATCGTCCTGGAATCCGCTCAAGGCGAAGACTGGACAGGCGCCTACCTGCAAGACCGCCTCCGCGACATTCAAACGACGTTTGGGCTCGATTATCTGGGCATTGTCTCCGCCGACGGACACGTCGTCCTTCGCACCACCCCTCCCCACCAGACCGGCGACAACCTGTCCGCCCATGCCATGATCAGCCGCGCGCTTCGCGGCCAAACGGCAACGGGGTTCGACATCCTGTCCCCGTCCGAGCTTGAACGGGAATCCCCCGCCCTGGCCGAACAGGCCCATATCACCCTGGAGGTCACCCCCCGCTCCCGCCCGGACTCGCGCCACGAGGAGCGGCAGGGCTTGGTGATGGCCGGCGCCGTTCCCATTATGCACGAAGGCGCTTTGGAGGGCGTCCTCTATGGCGGCATCTTGCTCAATCGCAACGAAGGGGTCGTGGACAACCTCAAGAACGTCATGTTTAAGAACGAGACGTATCAGGGCGCTTCATTGGGCACAGTCACCATCTTCCTTGACGATTGCCGTGTGGCAACCACCGTAACCACGACCAACGGGACCCGCGCCGTCGGGACCCGTGTTTCCGCCGAGGTGGCCGAGCAAGTGCTGGACCACGGGCTCTCCTGGATCGGACGGGCTTTTGTCGTCCGCGATTGGCACCTGACGGCCTACGACCCCATCCGCGATCTCGACGGGAAAATCCTCGGCATGCTCTATGTCGGCCTACTCGAAAAACCGTTCCGGGATTTGGAAGCTCATCTGCTGCTCCGCTACGCCGGCCTTTTACTCTTTGGCTTGTTGGGAGCCTTAACGCTGGCCTATTTCCTTGCCCGCCACCTGGCCGATCCGATCCATCGCCTGTTGAAAGCCTCCCGATCGCTCCAAGACGGCGAGAATCCCCAGCCGGTGGCCCTTACCGGCGTTTGCGAAGAAACCGACGGCTTGGTCCGGGCTTTCAACGACATGGCCGCCGCACTGGCGGACCGGGAGATGGGGCTGAAGAAGGCCAACGAAAAAAAGGAACGGGCGATCGAAGCGCTCCGGAGTTTGAATCAAAGCTACATGAATGTCGTGGGCTTTGTCTCTCATGAGCTGCAAGGACCCGTGGCGTCCGTGATGAATTATTCCTACGCCCTGCTGCAAGGCACGCTGGGCACGCTGACCGGCGAGCAGACCCGCGTCATTCGGCAGATTCAAGCCAACAGCGACCGGATGGTCGAGATGGTCCGGCATTATCTCAATTTGTCCCGGATCGAAAGCGGCGAGTTTTACCCGGCGCCGGCACGGGTGGCCGTGGAGGACGAAATGGTGGGGCCGCTGCTGGAAGCCCTCCAGCCGCAACTGGCATCCAAAAAGATGCACGTTGAAAATCGCATCGACCGGCAAATCCAGTTGCGCGCCGATCCCAACATGACCCGGGAAGTCTTCGAAAATCTGCTCAACAACGCCGTCAAATACGGCCGCGAAGGCGGCGCCATCGTTCTTTCCTGTCAACGCGACGGCGCCTTGGCCGGCTTTTCGGTGCGCAACGAAGGCCCCGGCATCCCGCCGGAAAAGATGGACAGGCTCTTCCAAAAGTTCAGTCGGCTGGAAGACGGCAAAGATGGACGCCGAACGAAGGGCACGGGCTTGGGCCTGTTCATCACGCGGCACATCGTCGAAGCGCACGGGGGAACCATCGACGTAGAATCCCACCCCAACGAATGGACGGAGTTCCGGTTTACGCTGCCGGCGTGGATCGACGAGTCCGACGGAAGTTGAAAGCATCGCCCGGATTTTTCCCCGGCGGCTACTTCAGTTTTTCCTTGAGCGTAGCGAGTAATTTATCCGGATGGAGGGGCTTCTGGAAAACGCCGTCCAAGCCGAGATCCGCGTAGTTGGTCACCATGTTCAATTGATCGCCGGCGGAACTGAGCATAAAGACCGGCGCGGTGTTGTTCAGCAGCTTCAACTCCTTGACGAAGTTGACGCCGGAATCGATTTCTTCCATCATCAAATCGACGATGATCAGATCGGGACGTTCCTTCTTGAACTTCTTCAAGCCTTCCTCAGCGGAAGGGGCTTCGTCGACCAGATAACCGTTGGCTTCAAGAATCACGCGCATGGAATCCAGAAAGTCCTGGTCGTCATCGATGTACAAAATTACATTTTTACCGTTTCTCATAATAGGCCCTCATTGATGTGCATTGTATCGCATTCTTTTTGTACGGCCAGTTCAAATGACCGCTGACGCAAAACCGGTTCCAGGAAACGCATAGCCGCCTTGAGATTCCTTTGGGCGCCCTCGGAAAGGCCTTCGCCAAATTCGTTGAAGGCGTACCCGCGAATTCCGAGCGCATAAGCTTTCGTACTCGCGCCAAACAGGCTGCGGGCCAAGCCGAAGACGCTTTCGGGTTCGATGCTGTGCGTTGTGAAGGAAACGTCCTCGGACGGATGAATGGCGCGAAACGAAAAAGGTTCAGGCCCGTTAACGGCGGCATCGGCAAAAACAACCACATCATAAGCCGCCAAATCTGCGGCGTCCTCCACATTCAGTTGATAATCGGAATCCACCGATACGCCCGGGATGCGCAGGGCTTCGACGGCAGCGGCAAAAGCCGGTCCCAAGCCGTCGTCCAGGCGCCCGGGATTCCCGTAGCCGATCACGAGAATGCGTGAAATCCCGTTCGTCACCGCGCGTCGACTCCTTTCGCGCGACGATCCAACAACTCGCCGCGGCGGTCCCGCAACTCCACCGCCAGCGGCATCTGCCCCATGGCATGCGTGGCGCAGGAAAGGCACGGATCGTAAGCCCGAATCGCCACTTCGACGCGGTTGAGCAGGCCTTCCGTAATGGTCGTGCCCGAAAGATAATCGCGCGCGACCTTTTCCACCGCACGGTTCATCGGGGTGTTGTTGTTGGTGGTCGAAACGATCAGATTGCACCGCGTGACCTGATCGTGTTCGTTTACTTCGTAATGATGGAACAACGTCCCGCGGGGGGCCTCAACGAGTCCGACGGTTTCATAACGCCGTTCGCCCTTGACGACCAGATCGGTTCCCTGCAAATCCGGATCGTGCAGCAGGGTTTGGATTTTTTCGGCGGCGTGCAGAAGTTCGATCATGCGGGCCCAGTGATAGGCCATGGTCATGGCATTGGGTTTTCCGCCGGTCAGGGCCTTGAATTCCTGCCGGGCGGCTTCGGCTTCGGGCGTATCGATGAACGTGCAGGCGTTTATCCGCGCCAAGGGTCCCACCCGGTACCAGCCGTTTTCCGGCCCCAACGATTTGATGAACGGGAACTTCATGTAGGACCACGACTTTACTTCCTCGGCGATGTAGTCGATGTAGTTCTGGTAATCCACCTGATCGAAGATCGTCTTTCCCCCGGCATCGATGGCGCGCAGATTTCCATGATACAAATCCAGCTCGCCGGACGGGCCGACCAGGCAAAGATGATTCGATTCGAACGTGCCGAAATCGGCCAGCTCCTTCAAGTGCTCGGAGGTGTACTCCTTCGCCAGCTTGAGCGCCGAGCGCGCCCATTGCACGATTTGCGGCAGGTCCTTGAGAAAACCGTCGCGTTCTTCAATGGAAAGATTCTTATTCACGCCGCCGGGAATCGCGCCGGTGCCGTGAATCTTCTTTCCGGCCGTGGCCTTGATCAGCTCCTGGCCGTATTTCCGCATCATCACGCCCTGCACGGCCAGTTCGGGGAATTTACGGGCCACGCCGATGACGTTCCGGATCTCAGGATCGGCGTCGAAACCAAACAGCAGGTCCGGCGAGACCAGATGGAAAAAGTGCAAGGCATGCGATTGCAGGGTTTGGCCATAATGCATCAACCGGCGGATTTTTTCGGCGGTGGGGGTCAGCTTCTCGCCGCCGACAATCCGATCCATCGCCTTGGCCGCGGCCAAGTGATGGCTCACCGGGCAGATGCCGCACAGCCGCTGGACCAACACCGGAATTTCCCAGAAAGGCCGCCCCTGGACAAACCGCTCGAATCCACGAAACTCGACGATGTGCAAGCGCGCCTGCGTTACCTTGTTGTCGTCGTCCAACAGAATGGTGACTTTGCCGTGCCCTTCCACGCGGGTCACGGGACTGATCACGATCCTCTTGCCGTTTGTCGCTACGTTCGCCATATGCAGACTCCTTCCCGGAAAATCGGTTAATCGTATTTTAAAAGCTCATAAGGCAAGTCCACAGGCTTGCCGCTCAACAGGGCCGTCAAAGCCGCCCAGAGGGCGTCCGCCGACGGCGGACAGCCCGGAATGAAGTAATCGATCTTGACCACCTCATGGCAGGGATAAACCTTGTTGAGAATCAAAGGGAGCTCGGGATCGTTGGGGATCAGGCCGGACGGATTGTGAACGGTCGGCCCGTTGAGGTAAGCTTCATCCAAACATTCCTTGAGCGGCAGCGTATTTCGCCAGGCCGGAATGCCGCCCATGGTGGCGCAGTCGCCAACGGAGATCAGAATGTCGCAATGCTCGCGAAACAACTGAAGCACGTGCACGTTCTCTTCGTTGCAGCAACCGCCCTCGATGAGCCCGACGGCGCAGCGCGCGGTGAAGGTCTTGATGTCGTTGATCGGCGATTTGTTGAAATCGACCAAGTCGATCAGTTGCAGAATGCGTTCGTCAATGTCCAGCAGGGACATGTGACAGCCGAAACAGCCGGCCAGCGATGTGGTTGCCACTTTGGGTTTTTCCATGTTCGTGCCCTCGCTTTTTTACTGCGCCGATCCGGCGTCCTTGGGTTGTACTTCAATTTCGGAACCGATCGGGCTGCGGTCATAAATCCGCTTGCCGATCGGGATTTTAAAACCGACCCGCTTCTTCAGGATGGCGCCGACCGGACAAACCTGCGCGGCGCGGTCCGTCGCGGCAAAATCGGTTTCGCCCAACCCGTCGTCGGCATTCACGCCCACCTTCTTGTTGCGGGTGCGGCCAATGTACTGAAAGACGTTCTTGCCGTCGAAGGTCTTGGAGGCCTGGATGCAGCGCCCGCAGAAAATACAGCGGTTGTGGTCGATCAAGACATCCGGATGAGTCGCATCGATCTCGCGCTTGGGCTCCAGATAAGGGAAATGAGGGGTCTTAATTCCCAATCGATACGCCATGCCCTGCAACTCGCAGTTACCGCTCTTCTCGCAGAACATGCAGTAGTGATTGCCTTCGACAAAAAGCATCTCGATGAGATTGCTGCGCAGGCGCTTCAGCTCGGGCGTTTCGTTCTGAATCACCATGCCCTTCATCACGGGCGTGGTGCAAGCGGTCTGGGGGCGCCCGTTGACCAGGACGGTACAGACCCGGCAGGAGCCGTTGGGTTTCAACCCCGGATAGGCGCACAGCCGGGGGATATAAATGCCGGCCTTGTCCGCCGCTTCCAAAATGGTGTGATGCGTCTCGGCTGGAATTTCAACGCCGTCAATGGAGATCGTGATGGAATCTGTCATGAGTATGTCCTCCCTTAAGTCTCAATCGCCGCCGATTTGCGCCCGACCAGGCCTTCCGCTTCCGCGACCGCCGCGCGCAAGTCGAACGACGGATCGAAGTTCTTCGGATGAGTCCGGAGCAATTTTTCGTAAAACGGACGAAACCGCTCCAAGGTCGTCAGGATGGGATTGGGCGACGCCTGCCCCAGCCCGCACCGGCTGGCCGTCTTGACGGTTTCAGCCAGGTCATGGAGATAGTCGAGATCGGACAACTGGCCTTTGCCGTCGAGAATGTCTTCGAGTTTTTTCATCATCAGGACATTCCCCACGCGGCAGGGCGTGCAGTAGCCGCAACTCTCCTCGACGAAGAAATCCATGTATTTTCGGGCCATCTCCGTAATGTTCCGGCTGCTGTTCAGAATGACGATCGCGCCGCCGGTCGCCAGATCGTCGAAGCAGATGACCCGCTCGAAGCCTTCCGGCCCGACGATTTCGCGGGAAGGGCCGCCGACCTGCACGGCCTGCACGTCGTCGGCGCCGGCTTCCCGCAGCACTTCGGCCATCGTCACGCCCATCGGGAATTCGTAAACGCCGGGACTGTTGCAGTCGCCGGAAATGCTCAGCACCTTGGTGCCGGGGCTGCCCTTGCTCCCCATTTCCACAAACCAGCCGGGACCTTTTTCGAGGATGCGGGCGACGCAGCAGAACGTCTCCACGTTGTTGACGACCGTGGGCTGCTCCAGGTAGCCCTTCTGCGCCGGAAAAGGAGGCCGGGTTTTCGGATCCCCGCGCAGGCCTTCGCAGGAACTGATCAGCGCCGTTTCCTCGCCGCAAACATACGCGCCCGCGCCCAACTGAATGCGCACGTCGAAATGAAAGCCTTTCTTGCCGAGGATGTCTTTGCCCAAAAAACCGTCCCGGCGGCGATTTTCGATGACGTTTTCCAAAAATTTCCGCAGGTAGGCATATTCGCCGCGCAGGTAGATAATTCCTTCCTGGGCGCCAATGGCATAGCCGGCAATGGCCATGCCTTCGAGCATCAGATCCGCGCGCTCCGTCAGAATCACCCGATCCTTGAACGTCCCCGGCTCGCCCTCATCGGCATTGCACATGACGAATTTACGGTCGCCGTCGGCGGCCCGGGTAAATTCCCACTTCATGCCGGCCGGAAAACCCGCGCCGCCGCGCCCGCGCAGGCGAGCGGTCTTGATATCGCGAATGACTTCGACAGGACTCAACGCCAGCGCCTTGCGCAGCGCATTGCCCGATTCCATCTCCGCAAAAACCACCGGCCCTTTTTTCCGCAGCCCATTCTGAACCATGGCCCGGACCAGCTTGTGCGCGTTGTTGCCGTCGCCCAACCGGCGCACAAGTTTTTGCGGGTCGCCGGATTCCCGAAGCGTGCGGACGATGCCCCGGACGCTATCCGACGAAAGACTTGTGACGACAACCTCGTTGATGAGCGCCGCGGGGGCCTGGTCGCTCATGCCGATGCAAGGGGTGTATTCCAACGTAAAACGCCCGTCCGCGGTCGTTTCTCCAAACCCAATGCCCAATTCCTCGGAGAAAGCCCGCGCCACATGTTCGATGCCGAACATCGTATCCACGATGTCGTTGCACAGACGGATCACCACCCGCCCCTTGGGTTTTTCGGAATAGAATGCGTAAAAGGTCACCACGCTTTGGACCTCGACGCGATGGGCGCCGGTTCCACGGGCGATCAAATTCATGGCCTTGCCGGAGCAACAGCCGTATTTTTCATGGACATCGCGAACGATATCCATCATGCGGGCGCGATCGCCGCCGTACGATTCGCAGATGGTGTGGATGGTGTTTTCAAACTCGCTCATGGCTCAACCTCATAGTGATGGGTTTGGCGGGATATGAGACGCTCGCCGGATCGGTTTTTTGCGTTTTGTGCGACGCGGGTTGAATGCAAACTTCCCCCCTAATTGTTAGCGGACACCCTCGATCTTTCCGCTCCATTGCATTACATGACTTTTCCGTTCATATTTACTCTACAGGGGGAAACGCGCCAATGAAACAGTTTTTTGCTGTTGTTTCGTTTTTTTCGAGTGTAAAGAAAGGCCCATCATGACAACGGCCGACTCATCCATTCTCGTTTATCTGACGCCCAGTGAAATCGAACGAAACGGCGGCGGCATCGCCGCCGACGAACAGGCCATGCTCGACACGATCAATCAAAAAGTCGCCGGCAAGGAATCGTTGAAGGATTTGATCGCATATTTACTGAACGCCGGAGCCCGGACCTTCCCTTGCGACCGCATCGGACTGGCGTTTTTCGAAGAAGACGGACAGCGCGCCGTCGCCTATTCGGTCGAAACCCGCTATGACCCGGTGGTCCTGAAAACCGGCTACATGGAGAATATCGCCGGCAGTTCCCTAAAGGAAATCGTCGACCGGGGCGTGGTCCGGATCATCAACGATTTGGAAGCCTACCTCCGTGAACACCCGGACAGCCGCTCGACCCAGTTGTTGGTCCAGGAAGGGGTCCGCTCCAACATGACCTGCCCCCTGACGGTCGAAGGCCGCGTGGTCGGCGTGATGTTTCGCAGCTCGCGACGCCCCTGCGCCTACGACGAACATCAGGCACTGCTGCATCTTCGCATGGCCGAACGCCTCAGCCAGGCCGTCGAAAAAGCCTGGCAGATCGAACAACTCCGCACCGCCAACCAAGCCTATCTGGAGATGCTGGCGTTCGTCAGCCACGAATTGAAAAACCCCCTCGCCTCAATCATCACCAGCACACGCCTGTTGACCGACGGATACATGGACCCGCTCACCCCCCGCCAAGCCGAATGGCTGAATAAAATCGAACACAAGGCCGGCTATCTCATGGCCCTGATCCGGGAATATCTGGACCTGGCCCGCATCGAAAGCGGACCATTGCATATCCATGTGGCCAAACAAGTCGATTTCATGAAAGAAATTCTGACGCCGGCCGTGTCCGTCACACAGGATTTGATCCAGCAAAGACACATGACGCTCACATGGCCCGAAGAAAGCTTCGCGATCGAAGGCGATCCGAGCCTGCTGGAGATCGTGCTCGTGAACCTGTTGAACAATGCCGCCAAGTATGGAAAATCCGAAGGCCGGATTCGCGTAACCGGCCGGCGCACCGACAAGGACTTTTCCGTTTCCGTCTGGAACGAAGGCCCCGGGTTTCAGGAAGCGGATCGCGACAAACTCTTCCGCAAGTTTTCGCGTTTAAAGACCCCGGGCGCTCGCGAACAAAAAGGCACCGGCATCGGCTTGTACACCTGCTGGCGCATCGTCCAACTCCACGGCGGACGCATCTCCGCCCGTTCGGAGCCAGGCCAGTGGGCGGAATTCACAGTGCTCCTCCCCCAGCCCATCCGCGTTGCGTGAACAGACCGGCCGCGGCATACGAGCTTATAGGCCCCCTCAAATTGGCTTGCGGTTTAATCCAACGGACTGCGGATCCCCACGCCGGTCTGCTTGGCCGTGTGCAAATAAATCTGCGTGGTATTGACGTTCGCATGCCCCAGCAAATCCTGCAAATCCCGGATGCCGGTCCCGTTTTCCAGCAGATGCGTCGCGAAGCTGTGCCGCAACGTATGCGGCGTGATCTTCTTGTCCAGCCGGGCCTTCTTCGCCGCCTCCCGGATCGCCTTCTGAAACGACACGTCCAGCACATGATGACGCCGCACCACCCCGCTGCGCGGATCGCTCATCAGATTGCGCGAAGGGAAAAACCAGAACCACTCGAATTTCTCCCCTGCCGTCGGCCACTTGCGCTCCAGCGCCTCCGGCAAAAACACCCCCGCCACGCCCGCCTCCCGATCCTTCCGATGCAGTTCGCGCAGCCGCTCGCGATGCTCGCGTAAACGCGGAGCCAACGACCGAGGAATCATCGTCAGCCGGTCCTTGTTGCCCTTCCCGGCACGCACCGCCAATTGCAGCCGCGACAAGTCCACGTCCTGCACCCGCAAGCGCAACAACTCCGACAACCTCAACCCCGCCCCATACATCAGTTCCGCCATCAGTCGCGATGTGCCCGAGAGCAACGAGAAGAGTTCTGCGCACTCCTCCCTGGTCAACACCGAGGGCACATTCCGATGCTTGTTTGAACGAACAAAATCGCTGAAATCTCCGGGCTCCCTCTTCAGGGCTTCTCGAAACAAAAACACCCCCGCATTCAACGCCTGCTTCTGCGTCGCCACCGCCACCCGACCCTTTACCGCCAGATGCGAAAACCACCCTCGCAAATCCTCGTGCGTCAACTCCTCGACCGGTTTTGGTTCGCAAAAGCGCGCCAGTTGCCAAGCCCATTGCCGATACGTCTTTTCCGTCTTCCACGCCAGATGCAGCTCCCGGATACGCTCCACCAGCTTGCGTTCCCAAGCCGCCCCCCCCAGATCCAACCGCCCCAAACTCGGCACATCGTTAATCTCCGCAAGCTTTCCCCCGGCGTTTTTTTTCACCCCCTGTCGACTCGTATTTAATGCAGCGGAATCTCCTGGGCTCCTGGTAACCGTAGGGCGCTCCACCGGCACTTTGCGCCCCTTGTCGTAATACCAACGCAAAGCTTGTCGTCGCGTTTCATAGCGCTCCGGCGACAAGTACGACTTCTTCCACGCCAGATGCTCCATAAACCCCTCGACCGTCGCCTTCTTCCGGGTCTCCCAAAGCCAATACCGAAACTTCACAACCGCTTCCCGATAGTCCGCCTGAAGCTTAACCGGCACCGTGTCCTTTAAGACCTTTTCCCATCCCTCAAATTCCACGATTCGATCGTCCATGAAGCGCCTCCGAAGTAGTCTTTATGCAAAGAATCCTCACCATCTGCTCTCTCATTACATAAAGACTACTTCGACCGCAAGGCTAAAAGTGAACGATAGTTCCTAAATATTTGACGCCCAGCTCGTTTCCTTCCCGCCCCGTCCTCGCGAAGCTCGTTAACCCCAGGAGCAAAACACAAAAACGCCCGTTACATAAAGACTACTTGAAAACAGCGAATCGTATTGCTGTCTTTACGTATCTGCTCGCTCTTCACCTAAAGACTACTTCGCCCTCAAGACCGCCAAGCCATCTGATGATTATAAATAGTTGACGCCAAGTCTATTCATCCTTGACCCGCCTCAACGCCATCCCTTACCCTTTATGGGCAAATAGGATGAAGCGAGCGTTACATAAAGACTACTTAAAGTACGGTCAATAAATACTGTTCGCCAGATATATGAATAGGAATCTCAAATTCAGTTTATTGTTTATCGGGATTCTAGTGTTGTGTGAATCACTTGCAGGCCTTATTGGAGTCTATTTTAAAATCGGTATTGAATGGCCTGACAGTTACTTCGTCGGTGCCGGATTTGTCGCACTCCCAGCTCTTGGCATTGCGTTTCTAATCGCTCGTCGGAAATTCCCGCCAAGTACGACATTCGGCGTTGTGACCTTTATCATGTTCATAATTGGAACATCACTGCACTTCTTTCTTGGACTTGTCCCACCCGAAGGGAAGTTTCTTTTGTATCCAGACATAGATACGGAATTTGCTCCTGGCTATACCGATGAATCTTATGTCTCCATAAAAATCGGTATGACCGAATCAAATGTTGTTAAGTTTTTAGGAACCCCAATGTCTACACAAGAACGCTCCTCATGGCCCTTTCCTGGTGATGCCGATATTATTTGGTGGTATTCGTCAGACGGGGCTTGCTCGTGGGGTGATTTTGCATGGAGAGCTCCGATTGTTGGCTTTAAGAACGGAGTAGTTGTTAGTAAGTGGACAGTGTGGTGCTATGATTAAAGGAATGGCGAACAAGGCAATGGAAACTACAACTTTTCGCCGGGCGAAAAGTTGAGTTTCATTGCTGACGTTGGCACTAAAGGCAAATGCATTTGACAGAGAACTACTCGTACAGTATCCTGTACATACTATGAATGCCATCACCTATACTGAAGCGAGGGAGAAACTGGCGGCGACCATCAAGAAGGTCTGTCGGAATCACGATCCGGTTATTATTACGCGTAAACGCGAAGATGCCGTGGTTATGATGTCGCTGGACGACTATGAAACATTGCAGGAAACCGCGTGCCTGTTGCGTAGTCCCAAGAACGCACAGCGTCTGCTTGAGTCGATCAAGGAGCTAGAAGCAGGCAAGGGAAAGGAACGGGATCTGATTGAATGAAGATTATCTTCTCGACACATGGATGGGAGGATTATCTGTACTGGCAATCGACCGATCAGAAAGTACTGAAGCGGATTAATAGCCTTATCAAAGAAACCGCGCGCACACCTTTTCAAGGCACAGGGAAACCAGAACCATTGAAGCATGTTTTGGGAGGTTATTGGTCACGGCGGATAACAGATGAGCACAGGATGGTCTACAAAGTGGAAGCGGGATCGTTGTTGATTGCGCAACTACGATATCATTATTGAGCCAACAAAAAATTTCCAGCGTACAGCGTAAACGCCGCCGCTGAAATTCGACGTTCGCCAGATATATGAATAGGAATCTCAAATTCAGTTTATTGTTTATCGGGATTCTAGTGTTGTGTGAATCACTTGCAGGCCTTATTGGAGTCTATTTTAAAATCGGTATTGAATGGCCTGACAGTTACTTCGTCGGTGCCGGATTTGTCGCACTCCCAGCTCTTGGCATTGCGTTTCTAATCGCTCGTCGGAAATTCCCGCCAAGTACGACATTCGGCGTTGTGACCTTTATCATGTTCATAATTGGAACATCACTGCACTTCTTTCTTGGACTTGTCCCACCCGAAGGGAAGTTTCTTTTGTATCCAGACATAGATACGGAATTTGCTCCTGGCTATACCGATGAATCTTATGTCTCCATAAAAATCGGTATGACCGAATCAAATGTTGTTAAGTTTTTAGGAACCCCAATGTCTACACAAGAACGCTCCTCATGGCCCTTTCCTGGTGATGCCGATATTATTTGGTGGTATTCGTCAGACGGGGCTTGCTCGTGGGGTGATTTTGCATGGAGAGCTCCGATTGTTGGCTTTAAGAACGGAGTAGTTGTTAGTAAGTGGACAGTGTGGTGCTATGATTAAAGGAATGGCGAACAAGGCAATGGAAACTACAACTTTTCGCCGGGCGAAAAGTTGAGTTTCATTGCTGACGTTGGACTTAAAAATGAACATCATTGAAAACATACCAGCAGACAGGATAGAGCCCCGTGCACGTATTGCACTCAATGGCGTCTTGTTCGTATTCGGACGTATACGCGAAGAATATGAACGATTGATTTACCTCCTTATATCTTCTCGTCGTCAGGATCTCGGTGACCAGATTATTGCCTGTGCTTGGAATATTGTTGATTGGGCTGAAAAACTACGAAAACTCCTCGGTTATGGAGCCGGAATAAAGAAACGAGATAATTGGTTCAAAGAATTGGAAAAAGCGATTGCCCCTGCAGAAGAAATTCGGCATTCACTTCAGCATATAGATAAGCATATGGAAGAGTGCTTTAAGGCTTCGTTACCAAGTGTAGGATTTCTTATCTCCTATGTGATGGGCGAAAATGGACAAGGTTATGACATCATGGTTTCCATCCCAAGTGGCTCCAAATGTGACGGTACCGATAAGCTTTCTGCATACATCAAGGTAAATATTGCGTTCACTCCGCCTGTGATAGCCGCGACACTATTTATTGCTGATAAGCAAATCAATGTAACAGAAATGGTCAGCGCGGCTATCCTAGGTGAAAAGGCCTTTATTGATTACATAAATGAAACTTATATGAAAGTCCAACAACCGGCTGCTGCGTACGGCGTAAACGCCGCCGCAGAGCCGTGACGTTCGCCGGAGAGACGAAATAATGAAACGCACATACTACATCATCTTGGTCACGCTGATCTTCGGTCTTATGGGTTGCGGCACGCTTCAGCTCAATCCCGTCACAAGCGAGACGCGCACAGTTCGGACACTCCATGACCCAACAAAGACGATCACTGTCCCTGAAGGCATGGTCTGGTATGACGGAAGACCGGCAACTCAGGGACTTCGCTTCCCACCCGGCAGCTATGCCATGGAAGCTGAGGATAATGACTACTGGTACTTGCGATCAGCAACACCATTGGAGTTCCGCGTATTCAAAGGTAACAACGTCGCGGACAGCCGAAACATTCCCGGAGGTATCATGATTGGCAAGTCGTACATCCAGATGGTTCCAGCTGGTGCCTATATTGATGGGGACGGCTCGGATAAGATCATGGTCTGGAAACTAGGAAAAGAGTTCTTGCGCCTCGAAGGACGCGACTGGAAGAAATCATTTTAGGAAATATATGAGGCGATCGGGATAGGTCCTCCCTCTCGCGAGGGAGGCCCTCCCACCCCACCGGACGTACGGATCGCGTATCCGGCGGGTCGGCTGCACCGGAGCGGAATTAGCGAAGAACCACCAGGCCGTAATGGCGAGT
>Ga0209417_1001808_pt1 | contig 37335 bp, 27 predicted proteins | sample RifGroF2_FD_184002 | JGI IMG/M metagenome (GOLD analysis project Ga0209417, IMG submission 184002) | Groundwater microbial communities from Rifle, Colorado, USA - Groundwater F2 (SPAdes) (version 2) | ecosystem: Environmental > Aquatic > Deep subsurface > Groundwater | place: Rifle, Colorado... | reverse complement strand
AGAAATCAAGCATCTGTTAGTTTAAATGGAGAGTAGGATGAAGTCGCCTTGCCGGCGACAGAGGCAAAAATGAATGTTACAAAGTCCTCTCAATTTTTTTGTAAACTTTTACTTGACCAGAACACTCCGGCCGCAGCCAAACTCGCCAATGAGGAGGTGCCGTCCTTATTTCAACTAATACTTCCTCACTCGAACAAGTTCTCGCTCGTCAGTGTAAAAAAAATATTCACATAAAATTACTCCGACGAGTAAGAGCTTTAGCTCGAACGAGGAGGAATTCGATAGGTGAGGATGACACCACCTTGTCGGCGAGTTAGCGAGCGGTCGGAGCGAGCTATCGAGTCGTGGGTTCCAAGGGCTTGCCCTGGTTGCTTTGATTCGAAAGGGTTTTCAATAAAACCCTTTCGTGCGGGTTTGGGGCGCATAGCTCCAATTAAATAAAATTAGTTCAAAATAAATGTACGCAGGTGTGGGGTGCGTAACTCCACAAGTCTTTCGTCAAATTCGACTTTTGATAACTCATATGTTAATTTAAAACATATGTTTATTTGTTAGAAAGGCCAATTATGAGTATCGATGAAAGCTACAAACGAAAAATTATTAACCTGATTGCGGCGCTACACCCAAACGTCAAAATTTATCTTTTCGGCTCTCAGGCCACCGGCACCCAGGTCCACGGCTCGGATATCGACATCGCGCTTGATGCAGGCCAGCCAATGATTAGATCGGAAGTTGGCGAAGTGCGTGAAGTGTTGAATGCGACGGATATTCCGTATAAAATTGATGTTGTAGACTTCCACTTTGTTCATGACGACATGCAAAGAATGATTTTGAAAGAAGGGATATTGTGGAAAAGCTGATCTTGAGGCGCAACGCGCTTGCCAAAGCTCTTAAAACTCTGGAAAATTCGCTTGCTAAGCTTGACCAAAAAACTTTTACCGATTATCAGGAGCTGCGCGATTCCATCATCCAGCGCTTTGAATACAGTGTTGATATTTTCTGGAAATATCTAAAAGACCATCTACGCGTTGTTTTGGGCGTTAATATCGAAATTGCGCGTCCAAAGTTCGTTCTCAAAGAATGTTACGACGCCAAGCTGCTTTCCAAAGAAGAATTTGAAGTTTGCATCAATCTAATCGAAGACCGGAACCTTACTTCACACGGTTATAACGAAAATCTTGCCGAAAAAATAAGTAAAAATATTCCAAAATATTTTCAGTGCATGAAGCTGATTTCAGAAAGACTATGCATTTAAGATGCTAATTTTCCAACGACTATCAAAAAGATAAAAACTATACAACGTTGTTATTGTCATCCCCTTTAAAAAGGGGATCCATGCCAATCACTCGATCAGATTTGACTTTTGAGCGGCTCTGTGCTAAATTGGCAATTGAATGCTAAAAACGCACAAGGAGTTAATGATGATATTTAAAAGAGAGCTTGAAGACGCACTTTTACGTTTTTCTAAATTTCCGGTTGTTGGGGTTTTTGGCCCTCGGCAGTCGGGAAAAACAACGCTTGTAAAAACATTTTTTGATAAACATAAATATCTAAATTTTGAGGATCCAAATATTCGATCATTTGCCGCGGATAACCCTCGTGGGTTTTTGCTTGAGTACGAAAATGAGCACGGAATTATTTTGGATGAATTTCAGTACGTACCGCAAATTCTTTCGTACATTCAACTTGAAGTCGACGAGAAAGATCGGCCAGGATACTTTGTTTTGACCGGGTCTCAAAATTTTTTGATGAATCAGGCAATCACTCAATCTCTTGCTGGTAGAATTGGGATTTTGACATTATTGCCGTTTTCTATCAAAGAGTTGCAAAACAACCAGCTCATCAAAGAGAATGTTAATGAACTGATATTCAAAGGAGGCTATCCTCGGATTTATTCAAAGGATATATCACCGCTAGATCTTTATCCATCATATATTCATTCGTATGTTGAGCGCGATATTCGGCTGCTTGTGAATGTTGAAAATCTAGAGACCTTTCAAAGATTTATGCAGCTTTGTGCCGCTAGAATTGGGCAGCTTTTGAATATGTCAGATCTTGCTGTGAGTTGTGGGATTGATCAAAGGACCGTCAAAAAGTGGCTTTCTATCCTTGAAGCGAGTTATATCATTTTTTTGTTGAATCCGTATCACGTAAATTTTAATAAACGACTAACCAAGTCATCAAAGCTATTTTTTTATGACACCGGTCTTGCTTGCTCGTTGCTTAAAATTCGATCGTCTGAAGAGCTTGCGTTGAGCTCATTTAAAGGCCATTTGTTTGAAGGTTTCATCGTTGCTGATATTTTCAAACAATATTTTAACATGGGTGCCGCGGCGCCGATCTATTTTTGGCGGGATTTAAACGGCAGAATCGAAGTAGATTGCTTAATCGATCTGGGGATAAAATTGGTGCCAGTCGAAATCAAATCTGGTGAATCTGCTTTGGATCGATATTTTGACTCACTAAACTTGTGGAACACTTTAGCTGATTCAAAAAACTCCGATGGATACGTTGTTTACGGCGGCCAACATTCGCACCAAGCCGCGCTTGGCAACCTGGTTAGCTGGTTGGACTCTGGAAGCTTGGTTCAAAAGTTGTCAAAATAAAATTTGCACACAAATCAGAAACCCCCGGCACGTTTTATGCACCGGGGGCTCTTTTTGATCTAGTGCTTAGATGTTATTTCTTTGCGGCTAGCTCTAGTCCTTTCTTTATCATCGCATCGTCGTTAATAATTTTGTCGTAATCTTTGATTGATCCTGCGGCGGTTGGCGAGAAAAGTGTCTTTTTTAACGTGTTGTATATTTCATTAACTTTTGTTACTTGCGCATCTGATAGCTTGTCTCCTGAAATTTCACCAAGTGAGTACATATCATCTTTTAGTGCTGTTATTTTAGATTGAAGTTTGGTGATTGAATCAGAAATAATAGCTACGCAGGCAAGAGCTTTCTCTTTATCCGAATATGCATTACAAGTAGAGTTGAAGGTTGCTGAGAAAAATAATAGTACAAAAATTATATATATTTTCATATTTATCCTAATCTTCAATATTGTCTAAAAAGTCATCAAGTTTCGAATATGCAGTCGTAAGGTTTGTGATTGCTTCAAACTTTGCTTTAAGCGCATCTTTTGTTGTATCTATTTCCGCCAGTGTTGGAATATTGCCATCATAAATCTTTGCTGTCTGCGCTGCCTCAATCTTATCATTCAAAGCCTTCGCCATCTCTTCAGCTTGTGCTTTTGTGAGCTTGTCAAGTTTGGCTACAGCCGTCAACGCAGTTGTAAATGTTTTCTTAAACTCGGCTCCGTCCTTGGTGTTGATACCGGTAACATGTTTTCCTTTTTCTTTGCCGCTACCATTGATTAACTTCATTGCTTTGGCAAAAAGATCTTTAGCTTTTGGTGCAGGCTTTTCTTCTTCTTTCTTTTCTTCTTTCTTTTCTTCTTTCTTTGGCTCTTCAGTTGGCTTTTCTTTCTTTGGCTCTTCTTTTTTCTCTTCAACCTTTAGCGGCTCAAAAATTGCGAAGAAGCCTTTGAGCTCTTTATCATCCTTGATCAGGTCTTTGAATTTGGCCTGAAATGCATCTTTGTCGACCTTGATGCCTGCCCAGTCTGGTTCTGCAAAGAATGGTTTATACTCGTTTCCAATCCACCTTCCGGCTGGAATAGTTTTTTGTGAAGCTTCGACTTTAACCCCAAGATTTCTGGCCAATTGACCAGCTTGCTCCGTTGTCATATCCGGTATAGCATTGATTACTACGATTGCTTCTTCGAGTGCTCTTTTGAAATCTTCAGATTTAGTCTCTTTTTTGACTGGAACAGCTTGAATTGTCTTTTTTGCTTCACCAAACAGCTTTTTATTATTGTCGCCAGTCTCTTTTTTCTCAATTAACGCAGCGATATTCAAATCTATTATATCGTTGCGTGCTTTCTTGGCATCTTCGCTGAATTGTTTTGCATTTTCAAGTTTAAGATCGTTTATTCCTTCAATGTATTTGTCTTTTGTTTGTTGAGAAATACTATCAAATGTTTTATCACCTAGCTCGTCAAACTGGTCGAATGTTTTTTTTATTTTATAAGAAGCCTCTTGTAATATCTTGTCGGCTTTATTCATTATTTCAACAAATTCTTGAGGATAAGATGTTTTTATCCAACCTTGTTGTGCTAAATAAGATTTACCTACTTCTATATCGCGGTATCCATAGGCAAGATGCGCGTAACTTAGCGCAAGATATGCGAGTTTGTTAAGGCGCTCTATAGCCATACCGTTACTGTTTAATTCTGTTAATCTTCTCCACAATTTTATATTGTTGGAATATTTTAATTCTTCAACATTATTAACAATACCGTTTTCATTATACCCTATGAGATTAATAGCATCAGTGACTGGAAAAAGCTTATCGGCTAAACGACCAACATTTATACAGTTACGATGATATTTAACATCACCAGGAAGTTTAGGATCAACATCAATAAAATTCGGATTAGTTACGCCTGGAAATGTATCGCCATCCGTATCTTTCTTGCTGTCACCTGAAACTGGATATGTATCGAAAATTAATTGCACAGACCCTACTTTTTCGACCAAACTATCAACCAAGACTGGTATTTGTGTCGTGGCAGCTTTTGTCAGTTTATCGTGTATTGCTTTGTTGACTGCAGCCAGCGCTCCTGGTAGTTGTTTATCTAAAACAATAGATTTATCATCGACTTTTACGATAATCTTGGTGAAGGTGCCATCATCGTTAAAAGCGGAATCGGTGGATACCCGTACATAATTTACAATTTTTAAAAAATCATCTTTTTTTACATCAACTTTATTAAGCCACTCAATCGCTGTATTTGCCGCTAAGCTGGGGATGCCGGCTCGTTTTATTATTAAGACGATAGACTCTTTGAGCCTTGGGCTTAATTTATCAAAGTCGCCTTGCCATTTTTGAGTTTCATATGATCTAGCCTTGAGCGTCCACCAGCTCGAGTCTTTTCCGAATTCAACCACAGTATTTACTTTTTCTGGATCAACGTCTTTGACCAGATTTACAGCTGCTTTGTACAGAACAGTCATTAATTGCATTTGTTCGGTAAATTTTTCATTGCACTTGCCAATTGCTAATATGTATTTAAAGCTTGAACGTGAAATCTCTTTCAGAAATTTTTCAAACTCGTCTCTGTTCCAATCTGATTCTTTTGTAAAATTATAAACTTCAACGATTTCCATTTCTATGCTAGAAGTATCTACTTTTTCTTTGATTGCTGAGGCATTTTCATCAATATAAGCTTTGAAACTTTTTCCAATCGCGTTAAGCATTTGGCGATATAAGTCAATAGATGATATAATTAATAGCTTAAGATCGGTTATATTTGATGTTGTTTGTAGTCTTGTTTTCTGCGAATTAATTAATTTATAGATAACTTCAACTACTGATTCGTCGCATGTAATTTCGACAGGAATGAAAATATCAGCTACACCTACACTGCCGAACCAACCAGTTGTTTTAGATTGTTCTTTAATTTTAGCAAGTTCTGAATCTAGACCTTGCAGCAAATCATGAGTGTCTTTTTGCGAGGAAATAACACTTTTAAGTGTGGCTAAATTAGCTAGAGCAGTATTCAAAAATTTTTCAGCCAACATCCTTAACACTGATGCGCTGTCAGCAGTGTTTTTATTCTTAGATAATTGGTCTATCTCATTGGATAACGATGCGACTTGTTCTTGGAGTAGTTGAGTCGTAATAGCATTGATCGCGCTTTCAGTGTGTGCGCCTATTATTTCAGCTTTTGGCTGAGCTTCGGCATCATCTGCTAGTTTGGCTTCTGATACGGCTTTCTTAAGGATTTCTTGTTCTGGTGTTACTTTTTTTGCTATTTCGGCCAACTCTTTTTCGTGTGCGGCTTTTTGTTCAGCAAGTTGTTTTTCAAGGTCGCCTTTTTCTTTTGTTGTTTTGTCCAGATTAGCTTTTGCTTTATCCAGTTGAGCCTGCAGCTCGGCGAGTTGTTTTGTTAAATCTGCTTGTGCTGTGCTTGTTTCTTTTAATTGAGCATCCACTTTTTCTCTTGCCGTTTGTTGTTCAGTCAGCCCTTTTTTTGCAGCGTCTATTTCTGAAGTTGATTTAGCGGCATTTAAATCTTTTGTGAGTTGCGCTAATTTAGCGACCATTTCAGATTTAGCTACATCAGCAGATTCGAGTTTCTTTTTCAATTCCTCGATTTGTGCTTTAAGTCCAGTATCCTGTGTTCCAAACAAGCTTCCAAAAACTCCGGGTTTAGCCTTTTGAGCTTCAGCTAAAGCTACTTCTTGTTTAGTTAATTTTTCGTTTTGTTCAGCCCTGGCTTTCTCTGATTCTGCAACTTTTACCTGTTCTTTGGCTACTTGCGACAAGGCCTCTTGTTTTGCTGCTTCTAATTTAGTAGCTTCTGTTTTTTGACGGTCTGCCTCTTTTTTGGCTGTTTCAGCAGCGGCTGCTTGTTCGATAGCCTCTTTTTTAGCTTCAAGCAATGCCTCTTTGGCTTCTTTAGTTTCTTCTTTGTGCTCTGCCAACTCTTCTTCCAATTTCTTCTTCACGTCTGTCAGTTCTCCCGTTGCGGCGAGCTGTTTGGCTAGCTTGGAAAACTTTTTGGCGTAGTCATCGAACTTTTCAAAAAAGCTTTTATTTTTTACAGATCGCGCGGTGGTGAATGCTTTTGTGAATTTACCTTGTAAAAAGCCGGCAAGATTTGTTGTTGGTTCAACAAGTGCTGCGGATGGGTTTGCATTAATTTTTGCGATTAAATCGTTTAACGCAGCTTCAAATTTTTCTTTTTCTGCAGAAATTTTGGGAAGTAGCTTGAGAGGGACTATGTCAACGGATGCTCGAGGACCTGCTAATTTGGTTGGCTCGACTTTTAAAATTTTTGAAATTGCGTCTGTTACAGGTTCTTGGCTGGCTGCATCTGTCAAATCAGCAAAATATTTACTGCCAGATATATTTAATAGCTCTTTCGTTTTTGCAGGATCAATGGCAAATATATTGATTGGGATGAGCAATGTGAGAAGTGCTGTGTAAATAAAACTAGGTTTTTTTAGTAATATCATTTTTAATCCTTTCGACATTTTTTAATTTAGAACGATATGCCAAGCTTCAGCCACAGAGCGTATTGTTCTAGTGCTGAATTATCTTGAGCAAATTCGTATGATCCGCCGATTGCTGCCAGCGCTGGGCACTTTTTGACGATGTTAAATTGGTACCCAAGTCCAGCAAAAATTTTGTGTGTTGTTTGTGACGGCGTTTTTGCGGATTCTACATTCAAATCATCTTTGGTCAGGAACCCTCCGATGGTTTGGTTAGCATCAAATGCAATGCTTGCATCATAATCCGTTGCACTTATTCCATACATTCCATCTTGCCATCCTTTTATCCATGCCTTTTCTTCATCTTTGTAATAAAAATCGTAACCGAGGTCTATCACAAATCCGCCACTCTTAAACGAAAGAGCAAGCATTGCTTCCAGCTGACTGCCTGGTTCTACGCGAACGCCTCTGGTCAAAATGTTTGCGGCTGGAAATAAAGCTTTTCCGGTTTGATCTTTGAATCCTGCAAGATAGTACTGAGACATGAAGCCTGAAGTTATTGAAGATTTTGGAGTTACAGTTCTGTCTTCAGTTGCGCTGAAAAGATAGTGATAATCTAGGTCAAACAATGCGCGGACTGCGGCATGTTTGTTTTCCCAAATCTGTACGCCCGAATCCATGCGTACGCCAAGTCCAACGTGGTTGCCGTTGCCCGTGACAGCATCAAACAAATATTCGCCGCGAGACTCTTCTTCCACTGGAACAGTTAAACCCAAGCTCAAAAAGAGGTGCGATTTTTTTGTTTGATGGAATTTATAACCAAGACCAAGCTCAATATCGCCAAGTCCGACTTTGGATCTTTTGCCGTTAATTTTGCCTTTGGTTAAAGCTGATTGCTGGTTATAAGCATCCATGGCTTCTGTTACTTCAACGTTGCCTGCAAAAAAGTCGGCCAGTGAAAATTCTGTGCTGCCGAATGTTACAGGCGTGCCATCTTTAATCTCCATGCCCATGTCGTTTTGTACGTAAACGATTGGCATGCTGGCTCTGAAAAATAGATTTTTGTAAGGGTGGTCAATGTCTTGGAAGAAGTCCAATCTTACGCCCCATATATCTTGCTTTGGATCGAATGTTACTTTGCCTGCAAGCAGAGATGCATCTTCGCCTTGATCATCTCGATTATGTATCAAATATCCACCAACAATGTCGCCATGTGCTGGTACATCGGCTGCTTTGGCTACTTGAAAGCCGTTGCCTTTGCCTATTCCAAAATATGCTCCGGTGTCATGTTTGTCTGTGCTTGCTTGATAAAATGGTGTTACATCAAAGTGGCTGCGGACTTTGTGCCCGCCGTAAAGATCCAATTTTTGGTATGCATACTCATGCCAAATAGACTTCTCCATCGGCAGGTTGACGCCAACCGCACGTGGTGTTAAGTGCGTTTTTTGTGAGTGTGTTTCTGCGAAAGCAGAAGTTGCTGTTATTGCTATTAACCCAAGTATAAACATGGATTGCAATAATGATTTTGATGTCCTCATCTCTCTCCTTCTTAAATAAAACCGTAGAATTTACGCCATATTAAGCCTTGTCAATAAAGCTATACGATTGAATTTTTATGATCAAGCTTTTTATAAAAAAATTTAAAACTGAATTAGAGCAACGCTTTTTTTGTTATGCTGAAGTTCGTGATAATATTCTAAACGACCATCAATAAAAATAGGTTTGCAAAGTTTCATCCCTGGATCCCCTTTTTCAAGGGGATGACAACTCAAAATTCACACGTTAATTAAATGATCATTGCGCTAAATTTAAGTTATCGAACTAGTGTTATAATTAGCGCATTTACACCACGTCATCCTCGCAAAAGCGGGGATCCATCAAGAGCTTTCGAACGAAAATTTTGTCTGATTAAATTTAAAAACGGCGCGAGCGTTTTTCGCAATTCTCTAAAAAATCATTTGCAAGACAGCTCCCAGTCAATGTCGGTAGGCCGTGTTTAAAAAATTATCAGTTTCTTGTTGTGGCTGATTGGTACCGGTGTTTGGAGTGCAATGGTTGATGTATAGCCGTATTTATTATGGTGTTGTCGTGGTGTATGAAAGGTGTAATGACTATTTAATTAACGTGCGAATGTTGAATTGTCATCACGGACTTGATCAATAACTGTCCGAAGCGCACGTGTGACGCTTGATTCGCACACTTGTTTTAGAAGAACTTTCCGGTATAAAAACTATTTCTTATAAATTTTGATATCGGCAAGTTCTTCAATTTTAGATAATGCAAATGCGCCCTGTCGCAAAAGATATATTTTTTTATCTTGATCAAAGCATGAAAAATCTAGAATCGTTGAAAATTCTGACGAAAAACATCTATCACGATCATCAACAGCAAGACCTACGCTTGAAAGCAATTCAGTAGCAATATTATCGATTAAATCTGGCTGTACTTCACAACTTTTATTAGCACTTGTAGAAAATAGTCCATCAAAATTTTGCAACACACTTAAAAGGCCGAAATGGCTTGGACAACGCATAGCAACCGTATCGCTTTCTGACTTCAAAAAATCTGGCATTCCTGGCTTGGAGTTAAAAATCACTGTCAGCGGACCAGGCCAACAAGACGAAAGTATTTTTTGAACTTCCGAAGTCAATGCGCAATCATCAGCAAAATAGGCCAACTTTGCCATGTCCGAAATTAAAATAATGTAAGGCTTGCCCTGCCTGCCACCCTTAATTTGGTTCAAATTATCAAAGCCTTGTTTAGTTGCGTTTGCAAGCAGCCCAGGAACTGTATCAGTTGAAGTAATTAAAATTTCATTCTTTTGTAACTTATTAATTATTTTACTCTGAACGCCTGCGTCTTGCCAATAAAGCTTCATAATAATCCTCATCAGATTCACAATAAGTCTACTCAATAAAAAAGCCTGGCTTGAAGCCAGGCTGATAATTTGGTTGCGGGGGCTGGATTTGAACCAGCGGCCTTTGGGTTATGAGCCCAACGAGCTACCAGGCTGCTCTACCCCGCGATATATTTTTAATTTCAAATTTTAAAGTAGTTTAAGTATAAGAACAAGCATAAGATTGTCAAACAAAAACTATAAGTTTATTAAACTAGCGCCAAAATCGCAAAAATCCGCTACTCATTTAAAACTCTGTCCATGCTTCAAATTATGTAACAACGTTTTCATGTCTTCTGGCACAGGTTGAACATATTCAAACTTTTTGCCATTGTATTCAAAAGAAAGCTTCCATGCGTGCAATGCCTGACGATCAATTAATTTTGATTTATATCCGTATACTGAATCTCCAACCAACCCATGGCCAAGCGCAGCCATGTGAACTCTAATTTGATGAGTTCTGCCAGTAATAATTCGTACGGCCAGCAATGAGCTATCTTTGTAATAAGTCAAAACATCAAAAAACGTTAGCGCATCGCGACATCCAATGCCTTTATGGGACATTTTATGTCTGTGCACTGGATCTCGACCGACAGGTAATTCAATTTTCCCGATTTTATGAGGATGGCGAGCGACAACTGCCAGGTAAGTTTTATGAATCTGCCTATGCTCAAACATCGAAATTAAGGTTCGTTGCGAAAACTCATTTCTAGCAACAAGAATCAATCCAGACGTTTCACGATCGATTCTATGAACAACGCCAGGCCTCTGATCATCTGTAAAATTCTGAAAATCCTTAAACCTGTGCAACATTCCGTGTATCAACGACGCTTCATCTTTATTATTATCTGATGGATGAACAACCAGACCTGCTGGCTTGTTGATTACAACAAAATCATCGTTTACATCAACAACTTCAAAATCAACATGCTTAGGAGTAAGGTCGTATTCTTTAGCTGGTGGAAAATTGACAGTAATTTTATCGTTAACTTGAACGTGCAAGCTGCCCTTTTTTACAGGCTTATCATTAATTAAAACACATCCTCTGTCGATAATATCCTGAAAATAAGATCGTGAATAATTCGGAAATTGCAAAAAAAGCACTTTATCTACGCGTTGTTCTGCAAAATTTTGCTCAACGCAAAAGACGCTTACAATTTTTTCAGCCATAAAAAAAATCCCGTCCGCCCAAAAAATTAATTTTTAAATTTAATAAATTTTTGATTTACGATACACTAAAAGCCCGGATTTGAAGAACTATTTCTCTTTCATTATATTTTTATGTAGAATAAAGTCAAATAGCAAATTAACCATTAACATACTTTAATGTTTAGAGTGATTATTGGAATAAAAGGGTTCCGAGTTGTATAATGGCCCTGGTCATTCAACTGTACCGCTTTTTTGAGTACTAAAATTTAGTAAAAATTGGGGAGCCTTATCATGTTGTCAATTAAAAAGATATTGCTACAAATTGAGAACAATGTAGAAAGCATAATAAAAGAGGATAACATCCTTGGTAAGGATTTATGGTTAATTTTATTGCAACAACACCCTGCAGATATAGCCCTAATCATCAACAATATTGAACAAGAATTTCAGATTAATTTATTCAAAAAACTGCCAAAAGAGCTTGCCATAAAGGTTTTCGAAAAAATACAAGAACCAGTTCAAGCAGATATACTTTCGCATCTAGATCAAGACGACGTCGAATTGATTATAACACAAATACCGGTAAGCGCTTTGACAGAGCTATTTGAGCATATTTCTGACCAAGATCTTGAAAAATATTTAAAATTGCTTCAAGTAAAACAGAGAAATGCCTTAATATCATTGCGCAGCTTTCCGCCAGAGTCCGCCGGTGCACGAATGCAGTCAGATGTTTTAACTCTGCAAGAAAATTTTACGGTCAAACGCAGCATCGAAGTATTACAACGATTAACACCAAAACAAACTTTAACACGTAGAATATACATAACCGATAAAAACAATGTCATAGTCGGTTATCTTGATCTAGATAAATTAGTTTTAAATAAGCCAGAAACGCCGCTTGCTCAAATCATGGAAAAAAGTGAGCTTCTTGTCACGGTTGATGAGGACCAAGAAGATGTTGCAAACCAAATGCGGCACTACAACCTCGATTCTGCTCCGGTCATAGACAGAGAAAAACATTTTCTCGGAATAATTACAGTTGAAGATGTGTTTGAAATTATCGAAGAAGAAGAGAGCGAAGACGTTTATAAGATGTCTGGTCAGGCGCCGATGGAATATAGTTATTTTGCTACACCAACTTGGACTCTTGTTAAACAGAGAATTCCATGGCTCATCGGCTTACTGCTATTACAAAGCTTATCCAGCATGATTTTGGCTAGTTACGACGACATGATCAGCCGCTACACGATAATAACACTATTTTTAACAATGCTTATCGGAACAGGAGGCAATGTTGGCAATCAATCAGCAACACTAGTTATTCGCGGACTAACAACAAAAGAAATCACCAGGCAAAACGGAATAAAAATGTTGCTGCGTGAAGTCACAATCGCATTAATTATTGCAGGCATTGTTGTTACGTTCGGATTTGCAAGAGTCTACCACGCATCACACGATCTGGTTAGCACAATAGCAATCAGCTTGTCACTGTTTTTAATTATCGTAACATCAGTAGTACTCGGCACTATCATTCCTTTGACGCTTGAAAGATTTAACCTAGATCCGGCACATTCTGCTGCACCATTTCTGACAACATTGATGGACATTTTAGGCGTAATAATTTATTGCTTTGTTTGCAGTAAAATCTTAGGTTGATAAAATTTCTTTGACGAGCTAGATCTGATGAATGAAATAGCGTTTATATGCTTAAATTTGAATTCGCAATACATATCACCAAAATTGATACCAACAAAAAATTAAATCGCAACTTCATCACACCCTCGAAAACAATTTAACACTTCGGACAGCTATAGACTTGATTCGGGATGACAACTGACGTGAAAATTAATGTTTTGCAAGTGTTTAATTACCGAACGCATGTATTTATTTAAAATCATTTAATATCAAATTTGTAATCTGCGTTTTAATTTTGTTTGCGATTTCACTTATCCACTGCAGGTTTGCATTCCCCATCGTTAATCGTAGTTCCGGATCGGCCAACAATTTTTGTGAAGCGGATTTCAGCTCTTTATAGTTTTTAACTTTTATAAGTCCGCCGGAATGTTCCATTTCATCGGCATTGTTTTTTGTGTTTTGGTGGTGTGGCCCTATTATGCATGGGTTTGACCATGCTGCAGGTTCCAATAAATTGTGCCCGCCGATGTTAACAAATGTGCCGCCAAGATAAAAAATATCAGTAAATTGATACAGATTAAAAAGTTCACCAAGCTTGCACAAACAGATGATGTCATAATTTTTAAAATTATTATCCAGCGCCTGAGCGATGTTTTGGCCAGATTTAACTATGTTGTTTTGTTGAGTCCAAAGCGTGTACGATAAATTTGTACTTTTTATTTTGTCTTCAAGTTCTTGCTGCCATGTGAGGTGGCGTGGTGCAATGATCAGCCGAAGTGTTGCGTCGAATTTTTTTAGTTCACTGAACAATTTTAGATACAAATCAAGCTCGCCTGAGTGGGCCGAGCCGACGAGCAGGGTGGTGTAGTGTAATTTTGTGTTGTGCGAGCTGTGTTTCTTTTGTATCACGTTGTAGGCCTTGATGTTGCCAAGCGTTGAAAGCGTGTTGTGGTGTACTCCAATTTTTACAAATCGGTTTGTATCGGCGTCGCTTTGTGTGAGAATGTTTTGGAACGAATTAAAAATTGGGGAGAAGAAAAATTTTAATGATTTATATCGCTTGTACGATCTTGTGCTGATTCGTGCGTTGATAAGTGTTTTGCTAATTTTGAGCCAAGAACTTATGATTAAAAAGTTGGGCCAGATCTCTGCCTCAACTACGATTATTGACGATGGTCGGATTCGCCAAAAAGCAAGCAGCATGCATGGCAAAAAATCGTATGGCATAAAGCTGATGTAATCGGCATTTAAACTTTTTTCTGCCATTTGCCTGCCTGTAATTGTTCCAACGGTTACGTAGCAAAGTGAGCTTGGATTATTGCTTTTGATGTCGTTTATTAAATTTTGTATTGATAGAACTTCGCCGACAGAAACGGCATGCAGCCAAATAATTTTCTTTTTATGTGTTGTGCGTGGCACAAATCCGAGCCTTTGCCACAGATTGCCAAGAATATCTTTGCCTTTAAATATTCGGTAAATTAAATAAAATACAAATATTGGTAAAATTAGCATCTGTACGATGTTATAAATAATAAAAATTAATAAAGTTTGCATGCAATCCTCATTTTGGCCGTATTGCTATATTTATTTTTCACATTCATAAATTTTAGCACTCTTTTTTTTAATTTATATCTTCATTTGTGATATAACATGTTTTTATGTGTATAAAATGCGTGTCGAAATTGTTGATAGATTTACGCTTTCTCTTTGAAATAAAATTGAATTAATGGTTGATTTGGTGCTTAATGTTTAATTTTAATTAAAAAGATTAATACAAAATATTAAAAGATTTATCGATTAATTAGTACTTTTTCTTGACAAAGAATTAATAAGCCTTTAAATTTCTCACAGAAATAGAGTTGTGATTTGTATGGTGTAATGTATGTTCAACTAATTTTAACGGGAGCTTGGGAGATTTATTATGAATAAGACCGAATTGATAAATTCCTTGAGTGAGGAAACGAATTTTAGTAAAAAAGACATTGCTAAGGTGCTTGCATCTTTCACAAGGATCGTCGAGAGAACCTTGAGAAAAGGTGGTAAGGTTTCTTTGACTGGATTTGGAACCTATTGGTTGTCAAAACGCCCAGCAAGAGCCGGTATCAATCCTGCAACAAAGCAGAAGATCCATCTTCCTGCAATTAATGTTCCAAGATTTAAGCCAGGCAAACATCTTAAAGAAGTTGTACGCTCTGCTTAATTTTTAGGTATCAAACTTGATACCGATACTTCCCCCCCCACACCTAAATATGCAGAAGTTTTGGAAAGTTATTGGGCCGATTTTGTTGTCGGCCCTTTCGATTTTTATCTCCGCTTTGATCTTGCAGCCAATGGCTTGCTGGTTAGATCCAACGTTCAGTTTGTTAGCAAACAGAGGCATTGGAAAGATAGGCATCACAGTCTTAGTGATATGGCATATTTTGTTGCTGTTGTTTTCAACAAAATCAATGCTTGCTGATTTCTTTCAAACGAATGTTAATTTTTTTAAAAACAAAAAATGGATTTTTTCGTTTTTAAAAATGTTTGCCATCTTTGCTTTTTTGCATGCGGCATTTTTAGCTGTGCTTGTTATTGCTGGTTATGCAAGCATCGTTGAGGTTTCTGTTAAATTTAATTTTTCACTTATTTCCAAAATATTTGTTGGCTTTGTAGCTACGTTTTTTTTGGCGTGGACAGAAGAGATGATATTCAGGGGAACGGTTTATAAAATATTTGTTCAAGAGTTAAATCCACTTATCAGTGCGTTGTGTGCATCATTAATCTTTACATTGGCGCACAATCTTACCAATCCAATTGCGCTTGTAACGTATGATTGGAAGTTGGGAGCAGGGCTCTTTTTGTTGGGGCTGCTACTTAATCTCATATTTATCATAACAGGCAAACTATACGCAGGAATGGGTGCTCACGCAGGGCTTGTATTTGTTAAGGTTTTTCTACGTCGTGTGCCATTTCTGATATTTTTGTCTTCAGCTGAATTACCATTTTTTATGGATAAAGATCTACGTCAGTCAGTTTTAGTTCATCTTGTTTTTGTTATCGTTAACTTGATTTTAATTTATAAATTTAAAGATAAGCTTTTAAAAAAGACTGCTTGATTAAAAATTGGGTTTTAATTTTGTTTTATTTAAAATATTGTTCATCAAATTATAGTATTTTGGAACCTGTTGACTTATCTCTTCAACCAATTTTTCATTGTATCCGTGCGTTGTCAAATTTCGATGATCTGTCATTTCAATTGCCTGGCGCGTTGTTTCTTCAGAAAGGATATTTGCTTTAAATCCTTCGCGAAATACGGATTTAGGTGTTTGTATTTCAATTTTTCTACCTTGCGATTCAAGGTAATCATTCAAATATTTCCAAGTTTGATCGAAGGAATATTCAAATCTTTGAATTAATGAATCACGAAATGTTCGGTAAATAAATTCAGGATATTCTTTGCTTGATTTTGCGATTGAGTCTACTTTGTTCATTCCGTCTATCGCTAACCGAAGTGACTGAACAGCATCAATGGCTTTTGTATATTTTTTTAGTGATCGTTCTTTTAAATTTTCCATACCATACAATCCTTTAAAATCTGTATTTTAAAATCGTTTTGTACGTTGTTAATATCTACAATATCTACCGTGAATGGGATTATGCATTCTTCTATGTTTTCTTTTATTTTGCTCATAGTTTGTGATTCAATTTTTTGTCCGATGTCTATTGCTAAATCTATGTCTGATTTGGGCTTGTTGTCATTGCGTGCACGTGAGCCAAAAAGGCATATTTTGGCGTTTGGTAGCTGTTCTTTAATTATATTTATCAAGATAATTTTATCCAGATCATTCATATTACTTAACTTTCGATTGTTTTTATAAGTGTACGGCTTTAATTACTGTTTTAGCAAGTAAATTGGAACATCCTTTTCTTTGAAAACAATAGTGCAGTCTTTGCCATATTCAAAATTTTGAAATCCACCAATTTTTTCTTCTTGTAATGTGAATGGTACCAGTAGAAGCCAACTTGCAACAGCTGGATGATGAATACCATGATGAGACGGCTTGTAATTTTTTTTCTTTTTCAAATCCGTTATTTTAAGTTCAATATTTGTGATGCGTTCATGGCTGGGATAGTGTTGTTTATAAAAGCCGGCTATTTTTTGAACTCCGTCTCCACGAGAATAAAAGTTGAAAATATGTTTAATCACTTTCATTTGTGGCGCGTATTGTTTTTTATCAATTGGTGTGCCCAGCTGATAAACACAATCAATTTTATAGGTTTTTGGCGATTGTTGTGAGGATTTAATGTTTCTTGAAGTTGTTGTTAAATCCAGTCCAACGAATTCATGGTTTTCGTTTATTGGCATGTCGCATGTGTTAAACATTTCTTTTTCAAGATTTTCTTCTGTTATTGTTGATACATTGTCTAAAATTTCAGCGCCGATATCAAGCAAGTTTTGACTTGCTATATTTATTACGTTGCCTCCATGGCTGTGGCCAATAAGCGTTATATGCTCATTTTTGGGATAACTGGATATTAGTTTTGCCAGCATTTTACCGGCCTTTTTGATTTCATTTTTTGTTGGCGAACCTGACCAATTAAATGTGACTAAAGTTTGATCCATTAAATTGGCAGTCTTTTCAAGATTTTTAAAAAAGGCGCCCTCAGTACTATGCCACGATGAAGATGATGAAAATGCGCCATGAACAATGATTACAACAGCGTTGCTTAAATTGACCGATGAAAATGCAAAAAGTAAAATTAAATATATCGCTTTTTTATTAAATCCGATTAGATCGCTGTTTTTAAGCATCGTAATTAGTATGAGTCCCGTGCAATCATATTTTTGACTACATGTAAGTTTTTATTATTACAACAAACTGGTATAAGTTTAACATAAGAACTTGTGGCTTGAAATAAAAAAAGGGAAAGATTGTTAAATCTTTCCCTTTTTTACCAAAATTTATAAAAATCTAGTTTAATTCTTGGAAGAAGATTGTAAGTTCGGTTTTCGCTGTTTCAGGAGCATCTGACCCGTGAGTTGCGTTGCTTCCAACGTTTGTACCGTAAAGTTTGCGCATGGTGTTTGCTTCTGCTTTTTCTGGGTTTGTGGCTCCCATCAAGTCGCGCCATGCCTTGATGGCATTGTCTTTTTGAAGTGCCAAAACAACGCATGGGCCGGAGATCATGAAATCTACCAATTCTTCAAAAAATGGCTTGCCTTTGTGTACTGTATAAAACAGTTCAGCGACGTTTTTGGTCATATTTATTTTTTTCATGCCAACGATATTAAAGCCTTCTTGTTCGATTCTGTCGATAATTTTGCCTGTGTTTTTGGCTTTTACTGCGTCTGGCTTGATTATTGCAAATGTTGTTTCCATCGATTTCCTTATTTTTATTTAAATCAAAATGGGGTAAAAGCACCATGACGGCCTTTTACCCCATTTTGATCAAACTACTTTAATTACTCAGATTTTTTGCTTGTTTTCATTTTAGCTGCGTGAGCTTCAAGTGCTTGTTGTAAAGAGCCCTTAGCGGCAGGAACGCTGGATTCTTTGCTTTGTTGTTGATGTTGTTTTGAGGGTGCTGATTTTTTGTGTTCTTTAACCGGTGCTCGTTCCGCTTTTTTAGCATCTGTTTTTTCAGACGCATCTTTTGGCTTTTCAGCTTGTGGAGCCTCTTTTGGCTCAGTTAAAGCTTTGAGGCTAAGTCCGAGTTTGCGTTCTTCAGCGCTGACCTTGATAACTTTGAACTGCGCCACTTGGCCAACTTTTAATATATCATCAACTTTTGCAATTTCTTTGTCTGAAAGTTCAGAAATATGTACAAGTCCTTCAATGCCAGATGGAAGCTTGATAAATGCTCCAAAGTTTGTGATCTTTGAAACTATGCCTTCAATGGTGCTGCCTGATGGATATGTTGTGGCAACCGTTGTCCAAGGGTCATTTTCCAGCTGCTTGATGCCGAGCGATACTTTGCGATTGGATGCGTCAATTGAAAGAACTACTGCATCGACCATGTCTCCTTTTTTATATTTATCGGCTGGATGAGCAATGTGCTCTGTCCATGAGATGTCAGAGATGTGTACAAGTCCGTCAACACCTTCCATCAACTGCACAAACAAGCCAAAGTCAGCAATGTTTGTGATTTTACCGTTGATTTTGTCGCCAGGCTTGAATTTCTCTGAAACTGCCTTCCATGGATCGTCCGACAACTTCTTGACACTGAGAGACATTCTTCTGTTGTCTTTGTCCAAAGCAACCACAACAGCTTCTATCTCGTCGCCAAGATTGAAGTGTTTAGCAAGGTTGTTGATTCTTTCTGTCCAAGAAATTTCGGAAATGTGTACCAGTCCTTCAATTCCTTTTTCAACTTCAACAAACAAGCCGTAATCAGTGATGCTTGAAACTCTACCTTTAACTTTGGTTGCGATAGGATATCTCTTATCGATCTCTTCCCAAGGATTAGGTGTAAGCTGTTTCATGCCAAGTGATATCTTTTCGTGTTGTTTATCAAAAGATATGACCTTAACTGTGATTGTGTCACTAATTTTTACAAGCTCGCTCGGATGACCGATTCTTCCCCATGACATGTCTGTGATGTGCAATAATCCATCGATTCCACCGATATCAACAAATACACCGTAGCTGGTGATATTTTTGACGATACCTTGCAATACTTGTCCGTCTTGAATTGTTTCAAGAGCCTTCTTTTTGTCTTCTGAACGTTGATCTTCTATGAATTTTCTTCTTGAAAGGATGACGTTGCCACGTTTTTTGTTAACTTTTAATATTCTGCAGGTGACTTCTTGTCCTACGAATTGATCAAAGTCTGAAACTCTCTGAACATCGACTTGTGAGCCTGGCAAGAATGCTGGGATGCCAACATCGACACTCAAACCGCCCTTGACCTTGTGTGTTACAACGCCTGTGACAGGCTCGTCTTTGGTTGCCAATTCAGCAATTTTATCCCAAGCTTTGATGGCTTTGGCCTTCTGATACGATAAAATGACTGAGCCATTTTCATCTTCCAGTCTATCAAGCATAACTTCGATTTCATCGTTTGGCTTGAATTTCTTGAGTTCATACTCGGAGAATTCATAGGCGGGAATTAGGCCGTCAGATTTGTAATCAATGCTGACCAGCAGTCCGCCGTTGTCTTTTAAAACAACTCTGCCTGTTATTACTCTGCCGACTTTAAATTTGGCTTCAAAATCTTCAAACATTTGACTAAGAGTTTGTTGCGAAGCATCGTCCACAACCAACTCTTCTTCATGAAGGTTGTTATTCAGAATATCTGAAAACCTATTTAGTTTATTTTTTAGCATTAAAGAATCCTTAAATTTATGCTAAATCACGAGAGCTCAAGCGAATAAGCATTATTGCCTGGGAACCCGTTCTTAAGATGGTTAAACATATAAAATACAACACCAAGACGATGGTATCAAAAAAAATGCGATCTAGCAATTTAATTTTACCGAGTGGGAGCGGGGTCTAGGCGTAGTTGAAAACCTTTACAGTTCGTAATTTTTGAAGACAGGCTGAGTATTTTTACTTTTTTCCAAACTCTTTCGCTAGACACGTCCCAGTCAGTGCTGGCAGCTCGCATCTAAAAAAATATAAATTATCTGGCAGACTCGATGCCGCGCTGTGTTTGGATGACGATAGTTGATGTATGGTCCTGAAAATAATGATTTTGACTGTATACAAAAAAAGAAGTGGGCGTGTCGATGTCGGCACGCCACCTAAATTTATTGCTGTGTTGTTGGTGATGTTGGAGATGTCTCTTCAATTACATTTGGCTGTTTGCTGTTAATTAACGATTTAATATTTGTAATCAATTTTTCAACAACTGAATAAAAAGGCGCTTGTTGTTGATGTTTCATGTGAATGTTTAAAATAATTAATTTGTCTTTTGTTACATCAATATTCTGCGGAAATTGAACTGTAAGCCTTAGCCACTCATCTACAAGCCACATATTATATCGGTAAAATTTTATAAAATCTGCTACAAATGAATGTTTAATTTTAATAGGATCAAACCCTTCAGAGTTTTCTTTTTTTATTTTAGCCGGCAATTGCTTGTTTACAATATCCATTATTGACTCGATTGTTTCTGGATTTTGAAAATTAGGATTTTGAGGAATATTCGATATAATTTGTTTTAACGTTTTTAAATGAATTTCTTGTTGTTGTTGAGGGCTTAGATCATTTTTAAATACGATCATCATAAATTTTAGTATAACCAGGTGTGAATATGCTATTCCTATATTTTTAAATACGTTTTTCAACTGTTCGTCATTAAGTTCTATTTCCGTGTTATTTTCAACATAATATGGAGCTTTTTTGTTTGGATCACCTCGCATGTCAACGCCTAGCATTTGGAACAGATTCATGAAATGTTGCATATACTGAGCTGGATTGGCTACATCCTCATTAAGCAAATGAATTATCGTGCCTAATTTATCTGATGTATTTGATTTTCGTAAATTAATTTTATTGAATGATTTTTTGTCAGGGCTTAAATAAAAAAGTTTTGTTTTTTCCGATATTAGAAGTGTTGATTTTTTTAACAGTTCAGTAAATTTTGTAAGAGTTGCGTGTTTTATGCATTTCAGTACAAATTTAACAGACTCGTCAAGTTGGCTTACAGCGGCTTGGTTTGTTGTTGAGCGTGCGATTAATGCGAATTGTCTTAAATAAAACATTTCTTTAATTTGCATTAAATTGATAAATAAAAATGCAACATAGCTGTTTGAAGTATAAAAATCATATTTAGCATGATTAATTGTTTGTTTTAATTGTTCTGTGGCCTGCGTAGTTATGTGTTCTCTTGGTTGCGTTAGCGGTTGTATATACTCCTGCATGTTGTCTGGTAGATTATTGAATATGATTGTTGTTATTTGTTCGTTATTTAATTGAGTGGGCGATGCTAGAATTTTATTGATAACTGGTATGATTATAAAATTGAAATTTGTATTTGTTATTCCAAACTCATTTAATTCGGGGTTGGCTTTAATGTTGAATAGCCATAATTTTAACAATGCTGCAAAGCACGCATCTGTAGCTGTTTTTATTTTATGCAAATCGAGCTTTGATTTTGGAGCTAACAACTTCTCATCCCAGCTATTTAATGTATCTAATCCTGTATTTGTGATAGCGGCTGGTGTTGGTTGTTGATGACGTAACATTTTTATGCGTTCCCGATCGTTTGCAGTTACGGCATCTGTATAATATTTTTTTAATAATTCAATGGCGATTTTATTATATTTTATTAAAATTTGCTTGTCTTCCTGTGTCATTGCTGCAGTTGGTGCTGCCGCTGCAAAAAGATTCGATCCAGAAAGAATCAGAACTAGTACCGATAAAATTTTACTAAACTTGTTCATTGACCAATCCTCTCTTTTTTATATAAGACTGACAATTTTTGTTTTTAATATAAATTATTGTAGATGCGTTTTTCAAGTTTCTTATTATTATTATTCTTCTTCTTGCGCGCATAAGTGGCGATCTATCTGTGTATTCCTGGATCCCCTTTTTCAAGTGGATGACGATAATTCACACCACGTCGTCCTCGCGAAAGCGGGGACCCAGCTTATAATCAATAACGACATTGGTTTTTTTAAGCGAGTGCCACTTTTTGCACTTTTTTCCAAACTCTTTCGCCAGACAGCTCCCAATCGTTGCCGGCAGCTCGCATCTAAAAAAATATAAATTGTCTGGCAGACTCGATGCCGCGCTGTGTTTGGATGATAATGGTTTATGTATGGTCCTGAAAATAATGGTTTTGACTGTATGCAAAAAAGAGTGGGCGTGTCGATGTCGGCACGCCAGTTGAAGTCTGTGGATGTAATGAATTAGTTATCACCAGACAGAATATGTTGCAGACCATCAATTAATTCTTGGCTAATATATTCAACGCCTTTGTTTTTGCCTTTTACCCTTGAATGTCGAAGTATGAATATATCTTTATCTGGATGAGTAATCTGTATTGAGCCCAATGATGCAGTTTTATGCGGACTAACCTTCATATTCTTAATTAATTCTAAATATTTGGCAGGATTTTTTTCTAAAGCATCTTCAATTGCACCTTTTTGATCGGCTGTGTCAACTTTTATGTCTTCTGGTTCTTCTTGTTTTATTCTAGCCTCAGCTTCTGCGTCAGTTTTTTCTTGTGCTGCTTTTTCTCGTTGCATTAGTGTTGCATCTATTACTTGCTTAGCCAGGCGAGCAGCTTCTGCTCGTCTTGCTTCTTCATCTTTTTGTTGCGTATATTTTTGTAACTGTCTTGCTTGTTGTGCAATGCGTTCTTTACTTATTCGTATTTCACCTCGTGCCCATTCAATCAATATGTCAATAATTTTATCGTTCAGATGCGCTTCTGCTCGTTGTCCCGCCAGCTTATGCCATGTACGGCTAGCCGTACGAGCGATGACGTTTTGGGCCTTGAACGCGTTTTTTTGAGCCTTATAAAATCGCTGTTGTTCCTGCATGCAGGCAATTAAGTTGTTGAGTGTTGGAATGTAGTGATTGTAGAAATAGTTTACTTTTGTAAGTTCAACCAGCATCGTTACAAGCCAAACGTTTTGTTGACAAAAAATAGGAGCAAATCTGGCAAGATAGTTTTTAAGTTTATGAGCTTGAATTTTTTTAGCGCCTTCTTCTTCGGATGTTTCATTAACGTCTTCCTCGCTGGTTAGATAGGCATTTTTCTTCATTTCTTCTAACCATGCGTCGTTGAATGTAGTATAAAGCCACGACGGAGAGACTGACATTGTTTGGCCAGGCTCATCAGGAATAAGAGCTTTAATTTTGTTAAGCATTGTTGTGTTAAGATAATTTGTTGCTTCAGGCCTATATTTATATACAATTTCATCTTTAAATATTTCGACTTGAAGTTGTGCTGCGCAATAAAGCATGTAAGCTGTTTCTATGTTTTTGTTTTGAATGACGAGATTGTTGCGGTCTACTTCATTTGAAAAGAGGTCTTGTTTGTCGAATAAATAGTATTTCTCACGCAAGGTTAGTTTCTCCGCTATAATTTTTTGTAAATCGCTTGAATTTGGGTCAATGTTGTTACTATTTTCAATATATTTAATCATGATATCGACAATTTCTCTATCCTGCGAATTATTAAAATTTTGTTTTTGAATCTCAAGATTATTTTTGAATTGCAAACTAATATCGACATGATTGTTTAGGTTACAAATGTTTAAAAATTCATTAACTAAAAAGCAGTTTCTTGAATAAAAATCGCGTTTGGCAAGTTCAAATGTTAGGAAAAGCCTTTTATTAGATGGGCTTTTGTAGTGGCCAACAGCCTTGAGCATTGTTTCCAACCAGCCAGGCTTCATGTGCTTTTGGATATTGTCGGGTAAATGGTTTAATGCAATTTTTGTTATTTCAGCGTCTGACAAAGCTTTTTCAGTAAATGTCGCAGTTGCAATCTTTGGTTTGATTTGTTCTATGACATCACCTTCATCATCTATACCAAATTCGCCTAGGCTTGGATTGCCTGACTGAGTAAATAACGTTAATTTTAATAAAGCGGCATTGAATGCGTGAACCATACGTAATTGTTGTTGTGGATCTAGGCCTTGCGGTATTTCATTCGACTGAAAATGACGTTTTATCTTATCCTGATTATAAGTTACGTACGAATCTTCTTCCTGCGATAATTCGGCTTGTTGATCTGTGCTTGAAGAGCTTGGTTGTGGGTGCCCTTCGTGATCATCCATCGCAAAAATGGTTAGCCCTGATAGCATTAAACCAAGCATCAATGCCAATATTTTACTAAATTTATTCATAGATCAATCCTTTCCCTTTTTTACACAAAACTGACAATTCTTGTTTTTAATATAAAGTATTGGGTTGGGCGATTGCAAGATTCTTCTTCTTCTTCGATGAAGGCTAAATTTTAATGTGGAGCTGCGCGCTCCACACCAGCGGCAAGGGTACCGGTGCGGGTACCCTTGCATCCCTCGCACCAGGGCAAGCCCTTGGAGCCCACGACTCGGTAGCTCGCTCCGACCGCGAGCTAACTCGCCGATAAGGTGGTGTCGTCCCTACATAATTCATCTTCCTCTCTCGAGCCACAGCTCTCGCTCGTCAGAAAACCTTACGTAAGTTTTTCTCTGCCGATTGAAAACGAAGTTTGAAAAACTGAGTTTGAGCGAGAAGGAATGTATGAGGTAAGGACGGCACCTCCTCTTTGGCTTGTCGGGTCTGCGGCCGGAGCAGCCCGTCAAGCCAGGGGTTACAAGGGCTCTCCCTTGTTTGCTTAGATTCCAAAGACTTTTCAATAAAAGTCTTTGGTGCTGGTTTGGAATGCATAATTCCAATTTAATAAATTAATTCAAAGTAAATGTATGCAGGTGTTGAGTTACGCACTCCACACTAAAAATTATTTGTCGCTATCGTATCTTTCCCATCTTCAACAGTTCAGATATTGTTACGAATTTGTAGCCTTGGTCTTTCAGTCGTTGAATGATGATATTCGTTGCTTGCACTGTTTGGCTTCGATCGGTTATTTTGTCGTTGTGATCACCATCTCCATCGTGCAAAAGAATGATTGATCCGTGGCGAACGCTTTTCATAACATTTTTAACTATTTTTTTGATTCCTGGACGTGACCAGTCCCAGCCGACAACGTCAAACAAAACATTGAGCCGTCCTTTGTGGGCAAGAGTTTGGGATAAAGTGACGAACTTCATGCCCTTGGGCGATCTGAAGTGTATTGGGCCGGTATATCCAAGCTCACGTATTAATGCATCCGTTGAGTCAATCTCTGAAATAATAAATTTTTTGGATTTGCCAACCAAAACATGGTGTGACAGGGTATGGTTGCCAATCTCGTGGCCGGATTGGTAGGTGAGTTTAACAGTTTCTGGGTATTGCGTTGTTCGTTCGCCTACAACGAAAAATGTTGCTTTGACTTGATGTTTTTTTAATACATTTAAAATTTGTTCTGTGAACGGAGGATTTGGCCCGTCGTCAAACGTTAAGGCAACTATTTTTTCTGGCGTTTTGACTCTATGCACGGCTTGGCCAAAAAGTTGAGGTGAGTTGGGGATTGCAATCCACGTCATGGCTGTCAGTGTTAATGCGACTAGCCCCAAAATTGAGATGACTACGGAGCCGTTTTGGCGAAATATCATGATTTGATCCTAATTTAAAAATAAAAAATACAATGTCGTTATTGATTCTGGGCTGGGTCCCCGCTTTCGCGAGGACGACGTGATGTAAATGCGATTGTTATAAAACCGGCTCGATAACTTCAACTTGCACAGTGATAATTTAATTAACGTGTGAATGTTGAGTCGTCATCCCCTTGAAAAAGGGGATCCAGTTTCTCAAGTTTTCAGCATAACAAAACATAAAGACTTATCAAACTTGTGTGCACTAAAATCTATTTTTTTTTGCGTGTTTTTATATACTCAATTGACTTTGTGTGTTGTATGGCAGTGTTGCTTTATTTTATTGAAGGGCCTTTCGGTGAAAAAATCAGTAATTATATTTAATATTGTTTGTTTGGTGGTAGTTGATTTTTGTTATTCCAAGAAAAATGAGCATAAATCCAATAAAACCGAGATTGTTGCGCCTGCACTTACATCAGATGTTGCGACAAGGCGGCCTAAAATTCTTGTTTTTTCAAGTAAGGGTGGCAACGGGCACATGGCGGCCTGTGCAACATTAAACGATGTTCTGCCGAATTGTGATATTAAATTGGTTTATCCGATCGAAGACTTTTTTAAAAAAACTGGGGTTGGCGAAGATTCGTACTGTTCGCTTGTCAAGGATGGTTGGGTTAATACAGTAAATTTTGTGGTTAGGTATCCGACACCGGTGTTTTTTAGAATGAATACAAAATCATTCAAAAAACGTTTTATGAAATATTTAGCTGATGAGAAGCCAGATTTGGCCATATCTGTGATACCATTTTTGAATTATCCAGCCGCTTGGGCAGCTCAGCAAAGCAATATTCCGTTTATGCTCATAACACTTGATGCTGACCTCACAAACTGGTTTTTAAATATGGGTAAATTGAAGAAATATGATTTTCCGATAACTGTTCGAGTTAAAACTCCAAGAATCGAGAAACAGCTTGCAAGACGCCATATTCCTATTTCATGCGTCAGAGAGGTTGGTTGTCCACTCAGAAAAGAGTTTTTTATGCCCAAAAATAAGCCAGCGATCAGAAAAGAGTGGAATATTCCGGATAATAAAAAAGTAATTCTGTTGATGAGAGGCGGCACTGGTTCTAATAAACTTATTGAGTATGCGCAGCGATTGATGGACCTTGATATTCCGTCACATCTTTTAGTTTGTATCGGTAGAAATAATAAATTGGTACCCAAGCTAAACAAAATTAAGCCAACAAAAAATGTAACATTTTCAATTGTTCCGTTTACGCCGAAAATACATGATTTGATGGCAATATCTGATTTGTTGGTTACTCAGCCAAGCCCAAATGTTTGCAACGAAGCAATGTTTGTGAAGTTGCCGATTGCTGTCGATATGTCGGGATCATGCTTGTTCTGGGAAAAAGCTACAGTTGATTGGCTTGAGATGGCAGGCGCCGGTCACATATTTCACCGCATGAAGGATCTTCGTAAAATTGTTTCAAATATTCTTGAAAACCCAACTCAACAGTATCAAAAATCAAAAAAGTTCTGCTCAAGCGATTTGTTATTTGATGAAGAGATCAAAAAGGTGATCCTTGAACGATTAAAGCTAAAATCAAATTAAATGCGTTGATCAAATCGACGATCTAGTCGGATTTAAGTTGTGCCTCTGTACGTTGTAAGCCTATTTATAATGGCTGCAAAATGCAGAGGCACTTTTTATTATTTCCAAAAATTTTATTTGGCATGCAGCTGCTGTACTTGTTTGACAGCTCGCATCTAAAAAAATATCAATTATCTGGCAGACTTGATGCCGCGCTGTGTTTGGATGATGATGGTTGATGTATGGTCCTGAAAATAATGGTTTTGACTGTATGCAAAGAAGAGGTGGCGTGCCGATGTCGGCACGCCACCTCTTCTTTTTTGAAGTTACAATGAATTAATCATTTGCATCTGTTTTTCGAATTAAATCTAGTACATTTTGTGGAGTGGTTTTTCTTCTGGCAATTTCTTCTACAACCAGCCTGCGTTTTTCTTCGCCTTCGGCTGCCTGGATTGCTTTGTTAGCGTTTTCTTGTAATTGTCTCTCAGCTGCAGCCGCGGCTTGTAGGGCATTGAACTCTTTAAGGCGTTGCTTGGCTTTCTTTTTTTGTTCTTTATTTGTGGTCACTGTCGGTGTTGCTTGTCTTGTTTCATCAATGGCTTTTGCTTCCTCGGCCAAGCGACGTGTTCTTGCCTGATACCATTCTTCGTCTGCTTTTAATGATTTTTCTTGCTTAGCCAGGCGTTCAGCTTCTTGTTTTTTTCGTTCTTCTATAGCTTCTCGTTCTCGTTGTTCATTAGCCAGGCGTTCAGCTTCTTCTTGTTTCCATTTTTCTATAGCTTCACGTTCTCGTTGTTCATTAGTCGGGCGCTCAGCTTCTGCTTTAATCAATTTACCAAGCATTTCATAGATCAGATGCGTTTCTGCCGCCCCAAAAATCATGCGCTTGGAGTAGTCTATGGCGCGAGTAACACCAAATTGTTGTTTGTAGGCGTCTTTTTGGGATTTATAAAATTTTTGTTGTTCAATTATGCAGGCAATAAGTTGTATTCGAGCTTGTTTGTATTGATCGCTTTGATCGCTTTGATCGATAAAAAAATATTGATTTACGAGGACAGGATTTTGATGACAAAAGGTGAAGGCAAGTCGGGCGAGGCGGTATTTGATAATGTCGTGGTTTTGCTTCACCTCTGGAGGCAGTGCGTTGGTGAATTCATCGTAAAGCCACAATTGTGAAAGTGATATTTTGGCTGGCGGTGTTGGGATTAGTTCAATGATTTTAGATAAAATATTTAATAAAATAAATAATAGTTGTTCTGTTGAATCATTGTTAAATATTTCAATTTGAAGCTGCAGGGTAATAAAAAGTAAATAAGCGTTTTCGATGTTTTGGCAGGTTTGAAGTACGTTTTGATCTATACCTTTAATTTGATTAGGATCATCATACTTATTATCACGTCTACCGTCCCAATCACCCATTCCTATCATTTTTAGTAAATTGTCAAAGCTATCGCTTGTGCTTTCAGACACAAATCCAATAGATGAATTTGTAAAAGCATTTTTCATTTGTTTTAATTTATAAAATGCTGAGAGCTGTTTGGTTTGGTCAGTAGTCCAATTTCTATCTGTAGATAGTTTCTCAATTTTAGTGTCAACAGCTTGGATCATAATTTGTAAAATTTCTTTGTCTTGCGAGTCGCTGACGTTTTGTTTCTGATTTTCAAGGTCTTGTCTGAATAATACGAATGATTTTAGTGTTTCGGTTGAATTTTTGCCAAGCTCGGTTATTGATGTTAATTCTAAATACTTATTACCCAAAAAGCAGTTTTTTGAATAAAAGTCGTGTGCGGCAAGCTTGACTGTGTGGAGTAGGGTTTTAGAGGAGGATGTATTAAAAAAAAGCCTTGTTAACCATCCTGATTTTAGGTTATCACGTGTATTTTGTGGAAGATTTGTTAATACGATTTTTGTTATTTCAGCGTCGGTTAAAAATTCGTTTTTGGTTGTTACGAGTGTGTCAAGTATGTTAACTATTGCACTAACGTAGGCTTTGTTGTCATCTTTGGCGTCTTTGTCATTGCTTTTTATTAATCCAAAATCACCCAACTCTGGATTAGCGTCACGACAAAATAAATTTAGTTTTAATAATGCTGCAAAATATGCGTGAATTACTTTATTTTGTCTGGTTAAATCTGTTAGTTCTGATTCTGATTCTGGTTTTGCCCAATTTGCTAAAATATGTTTAGCTGAATGGGTAACGGCTGATGGTTGATCTAAGGCTAGAATGTCAAATACTGCAGTGTCTTTTTTTAATAAATTTAATGCTTCGGTATAAGATTTTTGTATTGATTGAAGCGTCGATTGAATGTACGATTTTTTTTCTTCCAAAATGGCTGGTTCGATTGGGTCTTTTGTTGTGGGGGACGTTTTAATTTGATAGGGGGGAGGCGTTTCTGTCATTGGTATTTCTTCTTCCATCGCAAAAACGGTTAGCCCTGATAGCATTAAACCGAGCATCAATGCCAATATTTTACTAAATTTATTCATTGATCAATCCTTTCCCTTTTTACACAAAACTGACAATTTTTGTTTTTAATATAAATTATTGTAGATGCGTTTTTCAAGTTTCTTATTATTATTATTATTCTTCTTGCGCGCATAAGTGGCGATCTATCTGTGTATTCCTGGATCCCCTTTTTCAAGGGGATGACGATAATTCACACCACGTCGTCCTCGCGAAAGCGGGGACCCAGCTTATAATCAATAACGACATTGTTTTTTTTAAGCGAATGTGACTTTTTGCACTTTTTTTCAAACTCTTTCGCTAGACACGTCCCAGTCAGTGCTGGCAGCTCGCATCTAAAAAAATATAAATTATCTGGCAGCCTTGATGCCGCGCTGTGTTTGGATGGTGATGGTTGATGTATGGCCCTGAAAATAATGGTTTTGAGCGTGCAATATTTATGTGTTTTGTTTTGTCAAATTTCCACAAATTTTGAATTCATACCTGTTTACGGATATGTGAAATGGAGCTTTTTTGTTTTGTGTTGTTTTTAGCTTCTTTAAATAAGTTAACTTCGGCGCGTTGATGTGATGGTTGTTATCAGAAAGCCGTTCCATAAATTTAAGCGGCGAGCCAATTTTGTAGCTGTACCCAATAATTTCTAGCTTATCTGATTTTGGAACGATGCATTTAGCCTTCTGTGGCTGATTTTGAGAACTTTTGGCTTTGTAGGCATCGCCTAGTTCAATTTTTGAAAGCCATGCATTATTTGGTATCTTTTTTGTGACGATATTTAATAGTTCGAGAGGGTTATTGTTTTTAGACACGTATTCTTGCGATTTATTAATTGTAGAGCTCAGTGCATCGTTTTGCTTGCGTAGATCGTTCAAGGAGCTGCTTTTCGCCTGCATTTGGCTGATGGATGACTGCAGTTGACTTTGTGATTGAGTAAGGCTGCCAAGCGCTGCAAGATTGGTTCGGCTGATAGATAGCACTAAAAATGATGCGCAGCCGATGACTGCAATTGTTGTGCCTAGCCAAATTAACGGATTGAATGGCGACTTTGCCTGAAGTTGTTGAAGTAGATTTGTGTGCGTGGTGGTGTTGATGATCGCGACGGTATTATTAATGTATTCCAGTTGCGTCAAATCAGTGGTTGATTGAGGGATTGCAATGATTTTTTGTATTTTGATGTTGGACTTGCTTAAGATTAACGCAAACTGTAAAACGGCAAGAGTTTGAAGAATTCCCTCTTTATTATATAGTTCTGGGGCATTAATTATGGTGGGTGTTTTTTTCAGTTTATATATATGTATAAATTCATTTATATGGACAAGTATATTCTGTGGATTAAATATGACGCCATCATTTATGGTTTGAGGGGGAAGGTCGATAATTTTGTGAGCGCAGACTTTGTTGTTATTGATATGTGCGAGTAGTAGAGTTTGGTCGTTAATTTCTAGATAAAGCATATTTATTGTGGCATTGGTTTAAGTTGTTGAATGAGATTGGGAACTAGCTTTGCTTTGACCAGGAGCGCTTCATACGTCAGGAGTCCATCTTTTGCTCCGATGTGTTCAAGAACCGATGAGCTGTTTATAATGCCGTGTTTTAGCGATGTTGGTATGTCATAACCATGCATAAGACTTGCAACAAAGCATGAGCCGAAAGCATCACCAGCTCCTACGGAATTAATGACTTTTGCTTTAAGGCTTGGATGGAAGAGCGTTTCGTCGCTGGTGGCCGCGTACACACCGTTTTTTCCGTTGGTTACGACAACAATTTTGGGCCCCATTTTCAAAACCTCTTTAAAGAAATTTTGTAGGCTGAAATACATATTTTCATAGGTTATCGGTGTTTGCAAAAGATATGCATTTTCCGATTCCATGTTTAATCCGCATAATTTTGTGGAGGTGCTGCATTCAAGGGCCTTTTTGTAGCTTTGGTCGCTTTGCGTCAGAGCAAACATAAACATTTTGGCTTCATGGCTATTTAATATCAGTGTATCAATGTTTGCCAATGACTCTTTTAGCTTCAAAGTGCCCTTGGTTAGCTGACTTATGCCTGGGTTTATGGCGACAGGTATTTGATTTTTTTTTGCAAATTCTGCAATGGTAGGCAGTATTTGCGCGGAGTTATGGCTTAGAGAGGTGATATAAAATTGGCTTGCATTTTTTATGTCACTCCAAGGAATCTCGTCGGACTCTATGAATCCGTTAGCTCCTCGGTATGCAAAGATTGTGTAGTCCCCTTCCAATGAATTTACGATAAATGAAGTTGCTGTTTTGTGTGATTGTGAGACTTTTATGCTTTTGGTATCAATTGATTCGGTATTAAGCATGTTTAAAATATCTTGTCCAGCAGGGTCATTTCCAACTTTGCAGAAGCAACTGGCAGCTATTCCCATTCTTTTAAATGATACTGCGGAATTGGTGGCACCACCACCGGTTTTGTAGACCACATCGTCGATTTCAACCTTTTCACCTGACTCAAAAAGCATAAAAGATGTATGCTTTTGTTGTTTAACCAAAGTCATAATTTCTGTGCCGTTGTAGTGCATAAAAATGTCTTGTGCGGCGCCTCCAATGGTCTGTATTTTCACCTATTTTCTCCTATAATTTTTCGTGTTTGTTTGTTACTTAAATGTTGTATCATTTTGTTATATAAAAAATCAAGATAAAATATAAAAATTGCAAAAAATTGAGCGTGAAATCGGCGATTGCGTCGAGTGTTTGAAAAATATGTGGAAAATGTTTAAAAAGTGCTTTACATTGTTTTGGAATGAGCTATAATTCTTTTCATGAAGTTGAAATTAACGCAAATTGAATAAGTCAAAGAGAAAGTGTTTTTAACAAGCTATAATTGAGAATTTGTTAAAAGCAATATGAGAAAAAGTAAATAAAAAAAGCTTGATAAAAGAAAATAAAAAAGTATACTTATTCAAAATTGCAAGTAAGGCAAAAAAAGTGGATGGGAATAAAAATTTTTATCTTTGAAATTATTAAGTAGATGGTAATTAAAAATTACCTGAGTTTGAAGGACCTCTAATATAATTTTGATATGGAGAGTTTGATTCTGGCTCAGAATAAACGCTGGCGGCGTGCCTAACACATGCAAGTCGATCGAGAAAGTCCGAAAGGATGAGTAAAGTGGCGGACGGGTGAGTAACGCGTGGGAATCTACCCTTTGATGAAGAATACCTTTGAGAAATCGGAGTTAATACTGCATAAGTCGATGAATAATCGAGAAAGACGGCCTAATAGCTGTCGTCGAAGGATGAGCCTGCGTACTATTAGCTAGTTGGTAGGGTAAGAGCCTACCAAGGCAAAGATGGTTAACCGGCCTGAGAGGGTGTACGGTCACAATGGAACTGAAACACGGTCCATACTCCTACGGGAGGCAGCAGTGGGGAATATTGCACAATGGGCGCAAGCCTGATGCAGCGACGCCGCGTGGAGGATGAAGGCTTTCGAGTTGTAAACTCCTGTTAAGTGGAAAGAAATACCCTAGGTTAATACCCTAGGGGGATGACGGTACCACTAGAGAAAGCACCGGCAAACTTCGTGCCAGCAGCCGCGGTAATACGAAGGGTGCGAGCGTTATTCGGAGTTACTGGGCGTAAAGAGCATGTAGGCGGTTTATTAAGTTGGTTGTTAAATTTCACGGCTTAACTGTGAGCGCGCAATCAATACTGATAAGCTAGAGCATAGAAGAGAGAGGTGGAATTCCCGGAGTAGCGGTAAAATGCGTAGATCTCGGGAGGAACACCGGTTGCGAAGGCGGCTTCTTGGTCTATTGCTGACGCTAAAGTGCGAAAGCGTGGGGAGCAAACAGGATTAGATACCCTGGTAGTCCACGCCGTAAACGATGGTCACTAGATGTGGGTTGGGCGTAGCTTGATCCGTGTCGAAGCTAACGCGTTAAGTGGCCCGCCTGAGTAGTACGGTCGCAAGATTAAAACTCAAAGAAATTGACGGGGGTCCGCACAAGCGGTGGAACATGTGGTTTAATTCGACACTACGCGAGGAACCTTACCTGGGCTTGACATGTAACTGCTACCGATGGAAACATTGGGTTTCTGTAGAAATACAGAACGGTTACACAGGTGCTGCATGGCTGTCGTCAGCTCGTGTCGTGAGATGTTGGGTTAAGTCCTTTAACGAGCGCAACCCTTGCCATTAGTTGCTACCTTTAAGTAGAGCACTCTAATGGGACTGCCTAGGAAACTAGGAGGAAGGTGGGGATGACGTCAAGTCCTCATGGCCCTTATGTCCAGGGCTACACACGTGTTACAATGGCGAGTACAAAGGGTAGCAAAGCTGCGAAGTGGAGCTAATCTCACAAAGCTCGTCTAAGTTGGGATTGAAGTCTGAAACCCGACTTCATGAACCTGAAATCGCTAGTAATCGCATATCAGAACGATGCGGTGAATGCGTTCCCGGACCTTGTACACACCGCCCGTCACACCACGAAAGCCGTCCGCACCCGAAATTGTTTTAGCTAACCGAAAGGAGGCGGGCAATGAAGGTGAAGAGGGTGATTGGGGTGAAGTCGTAACAAGGTAGCAGTACGAGAACGTGCGGCTGGATCACCTCCTTTCGAGGGAGATTAAGCCTTAAATGGTTATAGGTGTGAAAAAATTGGAACCTTCAAGCTCAGGTATCTATTCTACTTAATGATAATAATTAAAATCTTTGGTCTTTGAAATAAATAATAGAGAATATTAATGGGTTAATCATTAGACAGATGATGAATGAGAAGTTTGTAGATAATTGAAAAGGGCATTTGGTGGATGCCTTGGCATCAGAAGGCGATGAAAGAAGTGGGAGGCTGCTGTAAGCCTCGGGGAACCGCCAACCAGGTTTTGATCCGAGGATTTCTGAATGAGGCGACTCTCTTGGAGTAATCCAAGAATCTTTATCCGAATATATAAGATAAAGAGGCGAACGGCGTGAACTGAAACATCTAAGTAACGCTAGGAAAAGAAAACGAATGTGATTCCCTAAGTAGTGGTGAGCGAAATGGGAAGAGCCAAAAACTTGTGCAATGTAAGATGATACTCGTTGTTGTACAAGGGATACGGGAATTAATTGTCGAGATGTATCAGTCTCGAGTTCTATGACCAGTTTAGTTGAAGTGCTTTGGAATATGCTACCGTAGAAGGTGAAAGTCCTGTAAATGAAAAGCTGATAACATGGAATTATTAATCTCCCAAGTACCACGGAGCACGTGAAATTTCGTGGGAATTTGCCCAGACCATTGGGTAAGGCTAAATACTATCTGATGACCGATAGCGAACAAGTACCGTGAGGGAAAGGCGAAAAGAACCCCGGGAGGGGAGTGAAATAGAACCTGAAACCAAATGTCTACAATCGGAGGAAGCACATTATATGTAAGTGCAACCTCGTACCTTTTGCATAATGAGCCAACGAGTTACTTCTGTATTGCAAGGTTAAGTCTTGTAAGGATGGAGCCGAAGCGAAAGCGAGTCTGAATAGGGCGTTAAGTAGTACGGAGTAGACCCGAAACCCGGTGAGCTACCTATGGCCAAGGTGAAGTCCAGGTGAAACTGGATGGAGGCCTGAACTTGTGTGTGTTGAAAAATGCTAAGATGAGCTGTGGGTAGGGGTGAAAGGCCAATCAAACCGGGAGATAGCTGGTTCTCCTCGAAATATATTTAGGTATAGCCTTGGAAAGTAGGATGTGGCGGTAAAGCACAGTTTAGGCTAGGGGGAGTGATCCTACCAAACCTTTACTAACTCTGAATGTTACATGTGTAATTCCAGGAGGCAGACTGCGGGGGATAAGCTCCGTAGTCGAAAGGGAAAGAGCCCAGACCATCAGCTAAGGTCCCTAAGTGTCCGTTAAGTGGTAAAAGATGTTGAAATACATAGACAACCAGGAGGTTGGCTTAGAAGCAGCCATCCTTTAAAGAAAGCGTAACAGCTCACTGGTCAAGTGTCTCTGCGCTGAAGCATAAGCGGGGCTCAAACGGACCACCGAAGCTATGGATGCATATGAAAATATGCGTGGTAGAGGAGCGTTCTCTGATGGTGAGTTTGACTGTAAAGACAGATGACGAGTCAGAGAAGTGAGAATGTTGGCATAAGTAACGAAAAAACAGGTGAAATTCCTGTTCGCCGTAAGCCCAAGGGTTCCGTGAGAAAGGTTTATCCACTCAGGGTTAGTCGATGCCTAAGCCGAGGCCAATTGGAGTAGGCGATGGGAAGCAGGTTAAATATTCCTGCACCACTTTTAGCGTTGAGCGATGGGGTGACGCAGTAAGGTAAGCTGACTTAGCGTGTGGGATGCTAAGCGAAGTATTTAGAGGGGTTTTGAAGGAAAATCCTCAAAACCGTTATCCTTGAGATATGACAGGCATATCAATCTAGGTGAAAGATATGTTCAGCCGGACCTACACTGACCAGAAAAACCTCTAGTTAGCAAAAAAGTGATCGTACCGGAAACCGACACAGGTGGGCGAGTAGAGTATACTAAGGCGTTGAGATAACTCTCATTCAGGAACTCGGCAAAATAGCCCCGTAACTTCGGGAGAAGGGGTGCCATCGATGTTATTAAGTTTACTTAAGAAGCGTTTGGTGGTTGCAACAAAGAGGCTCAAGCGACTGTTTAACAAAAACACAGGGCCATGCAAACTCGAAAGAGGATGTATATGGTCTGACGCCTGCCCAGTGCCGGAAGGTTAACAGGAGGAGTCAGCTGAAAGGCGAAGCTCTGATTCGAAGCCCCGGTAAACGGCGGCCGTAACTATAACGGTCCTAAGGTAGCGAAGTCCCTTGTCGGGTAAGTTCCGACCTGCATGAATGGCGTAACGACTTGAGCGCTGTCTTGATGAGAAACTCAGTGAATTTGTAGTGCTTGTGAAAATGCAAGCTACCCGTGGAAGGACGGAAAGACCCCGTGCACCTTTACTGCAACTTGGCATTGATCTTTGGATTAACATGTGTAGCATAGGCGGGAGACTTTGAAGTTGTGGCGTTAGCTGCAATGGAGTCATCGGTGAAATACCGCCCTTGTTCGTTTGAAAATCTAACTCCTATCCGTAATCCGGAAGGAAAACAGTGTCTGGTAGGCAGTTTGACTGGGGTGGTCGCCTCCCAAAATGTAACGGAGGCGTTCAAAGGTTCCCTCATAACGAATAGAAATCGTTATAATGAGCGCAAAAGCAAAAGGGAGCTTGACTGCGAGACACACAGGTCGAGCAGGTGCGAAAGCAGGATTTAGTGATCCAGTGGTTCTGAATGGAAGGGCCATTGCTAAACGGATAAAAGGTACGCCGGGGATAACAGGCTGATCTCCTCTAAGAGTCCACATCGACGAGGAGGTTTGGCACCTCGATGTCGGCTCATCGCATCCCGGGGCTGGAGAAGGTCCCAAGGGTTTGGCTGTTCGCCAATTAAAGCGGTACGCGAGCTGGGTTCAGAACGTCGTAAGACAG
>Ga0209417_1001807_pt1 | contig 37340 bp, 28 predicted proteins | sample RifGroF2_FD_184002 | JGI IMG/M metagenome (GOLD analysis project Ga0209417, IMG submission 184002) | Groundwater microbial communities from Rifle, Colorado, USA - Groundwater F2 (SPAdes) (version 2) | ecosystem: Environmental > Aquatic > Deep subsurface > Groundwater | place: Rifle, Colorado... | reverse complement strand
TGTTTACTGTGGCTTCTGTTTCGGATATGAGTACATCTCCATTCCAGGTTGATGTCTGTATTCCGAGATTATTATCTTTGTTGTCTGTGACAGTAGCTCCTGGGTCTATCCAGCTTATTCCGTTTGCTTCTAGTTCTATTGTTTCATCTCCTTCGAGAGAGATAACGGGAGGGATTGTGTCTCCTGTAGTGTCGGGAGTTTCTTCGGTTGCAGGAGAGGTTGTGCGGGTTCCGGTAATATTGGCGTTTTGGAGGAGGGCTTTAAGATCATTTTTATTGATACAAATTTCATCAATACAAATTTCTTTAGTGCCAATTTTATTAGCTCTTACCTCTTCTACTATTAGTACTCCGTCATCACCCAAACTCCACTTACCCGAAGCAGAAAGGATCTTACCTACGTTTATGATGTCTTTACTCTGCATATCAAGGATAGAGGCGGAAGCGAGTTTGATGTTTCCGGATGAATCAGCTGTCCAGATACCGTCTGTACTAATGGAACCACCTGAAATATTGGTATCTAGTTTATTAGAGCTTAGATTTACGAAGACCATTATCTTACCTTCCTCACCATTACCTGCCCGATCTGCGTCAGCAGGCGGGTATGATTCAAGAGCGATACCTACTGATTGAGAGTTTGAATTTGCTTTCATACCTACTCCAGCTTCAGATGATAGAGCGATTCTATCCCCTATCTCAATCTTGCCATTCTCAAGGTTTACTTTGACAGGGACTCTTCCTACGAGAGCTACTGGTTTAGAGTTGGCTATTCCTCCAGCTAACGTCATACCTGGCTTAGTTGAAACAATACCGATGATATTCTTGTTTGTACCAGATGCTTTTGCGATACCAAACGTACCTGCCTGTCCGGTAGGCAGGTTATTGTCACTTGCTATTGAGACTATGTCTCCTTTCTCTATTGAGTCATCAACTACTGTGTAATTTTCTGCGAGGTCCGCTGCTCCTTGGATATCTAAGTTATTAGCATATATTGTTCCTGATTCGTACGTACCATTGCAACCTCCATCAGTACTACTTGCTACACAGAGAGAACCAACGACTGTGAGTGAGGCTTGAGGGGTTGTGGTACCGATACCAAAATTTCCATTTATATATGAATCAGCATGAGAAACATAAATTTGACCACCCTGAGCTACAGCAGTTTGTGTTTTACCGTCGGAAGAAACTGCAACGCCTCTCCAATTTCTAGAACTCTCCATAGCTACCCAATTGTTTCCATAATCGGTTGAAATATAGATCTGATCACCATAAACTACTGCTGTCTGTATCTTTCCATCAGAAGACATTGCGAAATCTTCCCAAAGCCTACTACTGTCTTTTTCTGTCCACGTATTACCATAATCAGTCGAGACATAAACTTGTCCAGTTCCACCGCCTCTATTTCCTGTAGTCTGTATCTTTCCATCGGAAGACATTGCGATGGAATACCAATTACCACTAACGCCCTTGGAGGTCCATGTATTACCGTAATCAGAAGAAACATATATTAAATCGCCAACAACTCCGGCAGTTTGAACCCTACCATCAGAAGACATTGCAATACCTGCCCAATTTCTACTACTATCTTTCGCTGTCCATGTATTACCGAAGTCAGTCGAAACATATATCTGTTCACCCATGGCTACGGCAGTCTGCATCTTTCCATCGGAAGACATTGCAACACTCATCCACCCCCTGGAACTATCTTTGGCTGTCCAGGTATCTCCATAATCGGAGGAAATATATATTTGTCCATAATCTACTAGAGCAGTCTGTATCTTTCCGTCGGAAGAAACTGAGACGGCCATCCAGTCTCTGTTGCTGTCTTTTGCTGTCCACATATTTCCATAATCGTTTGATGTATATATTTGACCTCCATAAACTACTGCGGTTTGGAACTTTCCATCAGAAGACATTTCAACTTCATACCAATCTCTAGTGGTGTCTTTAGCTGTCCAAGTATTACCAAAATTATTTAATGCTAATTGATTTTCTTTTAGACCCACTCTTCCAAAGTATGCTCCACCTTCAAGCTGACCCAAAGCCATCTGTCCAGTAGAGAAGAGATTTACGTTTGTGGTGGTGTTCGTTAAATCTACGACCGTGAGTTTATTGTTTGGCGATTCTGTTCCAATACCAATATTACCTGATGTAGAGAAGAACATAGATGAAGTACCGACAGCAGTATCTGTACCACTGAAGTATGCAACCTGTCCTAGTGTTCCCGTGAGACTTCCTCCTCCGCTACTACCTCCTACACATACACCGTTTACAGAGAAGCAACCACTCGTTAAATCAATACCGTTTGCGAATGTTGAAGATGCGGTTGTAGAGAGTACAGAAAGTGAACCGGTAAATACACCGTCACCGTCCACTGAAAGTTTAGCGTATGGACTTGTGGTGCCAATACCGACATTACCAGTAGAGGCATCAGCAATAAGTGTTGTAATTGGACTATTGAGTAAAATAGTAACAAAACCAGGATCTTCACCACCATTAGCAACAGCTATGTCTGCCTTGCTATCTCCATCAAAATCAGCGAGAGAAACTGAGGATGGTGTTGTTCCGACAGAATAAGAAACAGCTGTATCAAATGTGCCGTCGCCATTACCGAAAAGAACAGAGATATTATTGCCGTTAGCATTTGTTGTAATAATATCCAAATAACCATCTCCATTAAGTTCAGCAGAAGAAATCGAAGCTGGATATTGGCCTACGGAATAGGCGGTGGCTCCACCAAAAGTACCATCACCAACACCAAGAAGGACAGAAACTGTATTATCGCTACTATCAGTCGAAACAATATCGGCATTATTGTCACCATTAAAATCAGCAGCATAAACAGAAGATGGATTTACACCAACAGAATAAGAGACAGCTGCGGAGAAACCGCCAAGACCATCACTAATAAGAACGGAGACAGAATTTGACACCGACCAAGTATCGGCAGAAACAATATCGTCATCACCATCATTATCGAAGTCGGCAGAAAATACAAACTGAGGTTGAGTTCCAACGGAATAAGCAGTAGCTGTACCAAAATTACCCAGACCATCGCCAAGAAGAACAGATACTGTATTGGCACCATTGTTAGCTGTGGCCAAATCAACATTACCATCATTATTAAAATCAGCTATAGAGACTGAATATGGACTTGTTCCGACAGAATAAGAGACGGCTGCGGAGAAACCGCCAAGACCATCGCCAAGAAGGACAGATAGCGTGTTGGCGCCAGTGTCTGCTGTGACTATATCCATATTACCATCTTCATCAAAGTCAGCAGAAGAAACTCCATAAGGATAAAGACCGACAGCAACAGTAGCAGGTGTCGCTGGAGTAAATGTGCCATCTCCGTCACCAAGAAGAATAGAAACATTACTGTCATTACTATTAGATGTAACTAAATCCATCTTACCGTCGCCGTTGAAATCAGATGAAAATACTGAGGAAGGATAAGCGCCAACGGTAGTAGTGCCAGATTCAGTAAACACACCGCTCCCTCCCATAATACTTACATTACCGGAATTTGAATTATAAATATTATTTCCCGCTAAAGTCCATGGTGAAGATACGCTCCCACCACCTGCACCTACACATACACCACCAACAGAGAAGCAACCTTCGGAAATATTAATACCCTTTGCAAATGTGGAAGTAGCTGTATCTCTGAGATAGATAGAACCAGTGCCTATCTGAAGTTGACCTATAACATTTAGATTAGAAGCAAAAGTAGAAGTACCTGTTCCTCCAACATTTATAAGCCCGGAAAAAGTTGTTGTACCCATCCATGATTTACCAGAAACAGAAAATAGAGAGGTTGAAGCGTTATCAAAGATATTAAGAGCAGACCAGGTGTTAGCTGTGTATGTCTTAGGGATTGTGGTAGATGAGTGAATGAAAGCGTTAACATCTGTATCTCCATATGATCCACCACCTGCTCCTACACATACACCGTTTACAGAGAAGCAACCACTCGTTAGATCAATACCGTTTGCGAATGTGGAAGATGCGGTTGTACCTCCGACTGAGAGTACTCCATCTACCATCGCATTACCACCAACATTAAGACCGGACTTAACCAAAAGACCCTGAGCGAATTGAACAAAGTTGTCTACGTTCAAAGTTCCGACATTCAGAGAACCAATATGAGCATTTGAGATGTTGGCTCCTGAGATGTCTACGATTTCGAGAGCATTACTACCTGAAGAGGTAATATAAGCATAGTTTCCTGAAACGAAAACGTCATTTACTCCACTCAAAAGAACTCCTCCAGTAGTATCAATATACCCTTTATGTGTAGGATTAGTAGTGTCTGAAATGTCTACTATTTCAAGAGCATTACTTCCGCCCGAGGCAACATATGCATAATTACCGGAAACAAAGACATTGTAAGGGCCACTTAAATAAGGAGCGGAACCGGTTCCATCAACAATACTTCCCTTATGTGCAGGATTAGCAGGATCTGAAATGTCTACTATTTCAATAGCACTATCATCAGAAGAAGTAATGTAAGCGTGATTACCAGAAACAAAGACACTCGTTGGACTACTCAAAAGAGCTCCACCAGTATTATCAATATACCCTTTGTGTGTAGGATTGGCAGGATCGGAAACATCTACTATTTCAAGAGCGTTACTTCCATAAGAAGAAATATATGCATAATTACCAGACACAAATACAGCATTCGGATTATTTAAGTAAGGAGCTGAGAAGCCACCTCCATCAACAATACTTCCCTTATGTGTAGGATTGGCAGGGTCTGAAATGTCTACTATTTCAAGAGCGTTGCTTGTACCAGAAGTAACATATGCATAATTTCCTGAAACAAAAACATTTTGAGGTCCATTCAATAGAGCTCCTCCCACAGTATCGAGCAAACTTCCCTTATGAGAAGGATTGGCAGGGTCTGAAATATCTACTATTTCAAGAGCGTTGCTCATATAAGAAGTAATGTATGCATATTTACCAGCTATATGAACATCAATGGCTGTATTTAAGAAAGGAGCTGAGCCACCACCATCAGCAAGACTTCCTTCGTGTGTAGGATTGGCAGGGTCTGAAATGTCTACTATTTCTAAAGTACCATTATTATTAGAAGAAATAATATAAGCATAATTGTCAGAAACAAAGATATTGTAAGGACTAAATAAATAAGGAGTGGAACCACTTCCGTCAGCAAGGCTTCCCTTATGAACAGGATTACCAACGGAACCTATTGGGTAATTGTAAGAACCGGCATCAACAGACATGTTACCAACTACAGCGAGTTTAGTATTTGGTGTTGTTGTACCAATACCAATATTACCTGAAGATGCGAAGAATAGAGACGAAGTACCAACAGCCGTATCTGTACCACTGAAGTATGCAACCTGTCCTAGTGTTCCCGTGAGACTTCCTCCTCCGCTACTACCTCCTACACATACACCATTTAAAGAGAAGCAACCAGATGCGAGATCTATGCCTTTGGAGAATGTTGAGGTGGATGAGTCTGTGAGATAGATAGAGCCTGTGCCTATTTGTAATTGACCTTGAACGTTTAGATTACCTGCGAATGTGGATGTACCTGTATTTGTAACTGAGAGATTAGTGATGGTAGTTGTACCTAGGTATGAGTTGTTTGTGACAGTAAGAGCTGAAGTTGAAGCGTTATCAAAGATGTTAAGAGCTGTCCAGGTGTTAGCTGTGTATGTCTTAGGGATTGTGGTAGATGAGTGAATGAAAGCGTTAACATCTGTATCTCCATATGATCCAGAGCCTCCTCCTATACATACTCCGTTTACAGAGAAGCAACCTGATGTAAGGTTAACACCATTTGCGAATGTTGATGTAGCTGTTGTTGAGGTGGCTGTGAAGTATGAAGCGACAACTTCGCCAACGACAGAGAGTTTGGCATATGGCGAGGATGTACCTATACCGACATTACCGGTTGAGGCATCAGCGAAGAACATAGAGGAGGATTGGTTTAGAAATATGGAAGCTTCAGGATTACTGCTATCCGTCGTCACAATATCAGCCTTACCATCGCCGTTTAGATCACCGATAGCAACACCTCGGGGATATTCACCTGTTGTGAGAGGAACCCTTGTAGCAAATGTACCGTTGCCATTGTTAAGGAAGACGGAGGCTTGATTACTATCACCATCCGCCGTCACAATATCAGCCTTGCCATCGCCATTTAGATCACTAATGGCGACACCATTTGGAAAATCGCCTGTTGTGAGAGGAGCCCTTGTAGCAAATGTACCGTTGCCGTTGTTTAGGAAAACAGAGGCTTGAGCACCACCGCCACTACCAGGATCCGTCGTCACTATATCAGCCTTGCCATCGCCGTTTAGATCACTAATGGCGACACCTCGAGGAAAATCGCCTGTTGCAAGAGCAACTCTTGTAGCAAATGTACCGTTGCCATTATTTAAGAAGACAGAGGCTTGAGCACTACTATTATCCGTCGTCACAATATCAGCCTTGCCATCGCCGTTTAGATCACTGATAGCAACACCTCGGGGAGTACTGCCTGTTGTGAGAGGAGCCCTTGTAGCAAATGTACCGTCACCATTGTTAAGGAAGACGGAGGCTTGATTACTACCACTATCCGCCGTCACGATATCAGCCTTGCCGTCACCATTTAGATCACTAATGGCAACGCTATTAGGATTAGTACCCGTTGTCAAAGGAACCCTTGTAGCAAATGTACCGTTGCCGTTGTTTAGGAAAACAGAGGCTTGACCGCTACTAGAATCTGCCGTCACGATATCAGCCTTGCCGTCGCCGTTTAGATCACCAATGGCAACACCGAATGGAAAACTACCTGTTGTCAAAGGAACCCTTGTAGCAAATGTACCGTTGCCGTTGTTTAGGAAAACAGAGGCTTGACCGCTACTAGAATCTGCCGTCACGATATCAGCCTTGCCGTCGCCGTTTAGATCACCAATGGCAACACCGTTAGGAGTAACACCTGTTGTGAGAGTAACTCTTGTGGCAAATGTACCACCTTTAGTGAGGTTCATCTGACCTCCCTGATATGAACCGATGTTTACAAGATTACCTGCACTTGTGAGACGAATATCATTCTTTTGACTATCAATACCTCCTGTACCTATTCCTCCTGAGAAGTTAACATAACCGTTGTATCCTCCGAAGCTTGTAAGGGTGCTGTATGCAGTGCTTGAACTTGTGAGAACGATACTGCTTGTTATTAAGTCTGAGACTCTTGTGGTACTTGCGACATCAAGTGCGTATGTGGGAGTAATTGTACCAATACCAACATTACCCGATGTTGAGAAGAATAAAGATGAAGTACCAACAGCAGTATCTGTGCCACTGAAGTATGCGACTTGTCCTAGTGTTCCAGTGAGACTTCCTCCTCCACTACTACCTCCTACACATACACCACCAATAGAGAAACAACCAGATGCGAGGTCTATGCCTTTAGAGAATGTTGAAGTGGATGAGTCTGTGAGATAGATAGAGCCTGTGCCTATTTGTAACTGACCTTGAACATTTAGGTTTCCTGCGAATGTGGATGTACCTGTATTTGTAACTGAGAGATTAGTGATGGTTGTTGTACCTAGGTATGAGTTGTTTGTAACTGTAAGAGCTGAGGTTGAAGCGTTATCAAAGATGTTAAGGGCTGTCCAGGTGTTAGCTGTGTACGTCTTAGGTATTGTGGTGGATGAGTGAACGTAGTAGTCGGCTGAGGTTGTAGAGAATCTGTCTTGTAGGGTGTACCAGTAATCAGCGGAAGTGGTAGCAAATCCGCTTCTTGGTCCTTGCTGTGTCTCCCAATAGTTAGCTGATGTGGTAGAGAAGAAGTATCCCTTGTCCAACATACCAATTAGGTAATTGGTTGAGGTTGTAGAGAATCTATCGGCAGATGTATACCAGTAATCAGCTGAAGTTGTGGAGTAGAAATTGTTTTCTGATTTCCAGTAATTAGATGATGTGGTCGCCCATCTATTCTGCTCCGTCTCCCAGTAAGCCACGGATGTAGTAGAGAATCTGTCTTGTAGGGTGTACCAGTAATCAGCGGAAGTGGTAGCAAATCCGCTTCTTGGTCCTTGCTGTGTCTCCCAATAGTTAGCTGATGTGGTAGAGAAGAAGTATCCCTTGTCCAACATACCAATTAGGTAATTGGTTGAGGTTGTAGAGAATCTATCGGCAGATGTATACCAGTAATCAGCTGAAGTTGTGGAGTAGAAATTGTTTTCTGATTTCCAGTAATTAGATGATGTGGTCGCCCATCTATTCTGCTCTGTCTCCCAGTAAGCCACGGATGTAGTAGAGAATCTGTCTTGTAGGGTGTACCAATAATCAGCGGAAGTAGTAGCAAATCCAGTTCTTGCAACCTGTGTAGACTCCCAGAAGTTAGCAGATGTTGTGGAGAAGAAGTATCCCTTGTCTAACATTGCGAGTAAGTAGTTTGTTGAGGTCGTAGAGAATCTATCGGCAGATGTATACCAGTAATCAGCTGAAGTTGTGGAGTAGAAATTGTTTTCTGATTTCCAGTAATTAGATGATGTGGTCGCCCATCTGTTTTGTTGTGTCTCCCAATAATCAGCCGACGTGGTTGAGAATGTTCCGTCCCCTGCTCCTCCTGAGACACATACTCCGTTTACAGAGATACAACCACTGGAAATATCTATACCTCCTCCGAAAGTAGATGTAGCTGTAGATGTAGCTGTGAACTTGGAAGCGACTACTTCTCCTACGACAGAGAGCTTGGCATATGGAGATGATGTACCTATTCCTACGTTACCGTCATTTGTTACTTCAAGCATACTTACACCTGTCTTCTGTAAAGAGAGTATTCCTCCTGTCCCCTGTTGGTTAACAGTAAGGATGGTATTGGCTGAAGTAGAGGCTATGGTGGAAGTGCTGTTTGTTTGGACAAAGTCGGATGAATCAAGACCGTCTAGCTTATCAGCTTCAAATGCGAAAGGAGCAGATGAGAGTTCCTTTCTAGGTGTCATCTCGGGATCGTTGTTTATCGTCATACCTACGTATAGCGGTTGATTGAAATTGAGATCTGCTGTGCTTGAAGCCTTGCCCACAAGAAGAGCGAAGAGACCTGCTGATGTAGTAGTAGATATAGTTTCATCAAAGATAGCAGAGCCTCCTGTAGCTGTAGTGTATATTCTGAATCTGAAGTTGTATGTACTGTCTACTACTGTAACACCAGCTGAGGTTGTGAGTTTACCTTGATATGAGAGTAGTTTGGAGAATTGGGAGGTGGCGGAATATGCGGGAGAAAAAAGAAACAAGGACAAAATAACTACAAATGCCGTGAAGGCACTCGCTACTCTCATTTTAAACATAATAAATTTATAAAATTAATAAAAATAAAATTAAAAACTTTGTGTACACAAAAAAGAGTCTGCGACACTCTTGAATTTTAACACTTGCAGTAGATTAAAGATATATAAAAAACTGTGGATAACTCCGCAGTAGAGCATCTCGGTAGCAAAGCAGAGCTTACTACAGGACAAGGAAGCTCCCTACTGAGCTTTGGCTTTAATTAAAACCTTTAAGCATGAGTAAAACTAAAAAGCCCGGTAAGGGCTCTTTAGAGAGGCTAGTGTGTCTATCAATACTTTAATGTGTACTGAGCGATCTTCCCTTTCGGTACAAATCTTCGACTTTTTAGCCTCAAGTATATTTTACTAAAAAAAGATACAAACTCCAACCTTTTCTATTTTTATAAATTTTTTATTTCCTCAAAAATCTCTTTCATTTCGTCAGTTTTTACTACTGCAACAATTACAGAGGAATCATTTTCGTTTATTAATCCGTCCTTTCCGATTGTGTCATTATTTTTTGCTTTATTTATTTTTATACCAAGACCGCCCAGTCCATCACACACCTTTTCTCTTATTATGTTTGACCTCTCCCCCATAGTGGCAGTAAATATCAGTCCATCTATACCACCCAAAACAGCGATCAACGATCCTATCTGCTTCTTTATTTGATAAACAAAAGTGTCTATAGCTCTTTTTGCGCCGATATCTCCCTCCGCTTCTTTTTTAATAAGTTCGCGCATATCATCAGAAATCTCGCTGAGTCCCAGCAATCCGCATTTTTTATTTAGAAAAATATTTAATTCATCAGGAGAAAATCCCTTATTTTTAATAAGGTGGATAATTGCACCGGGATCTATATTGCCCACTCTCGTACTCATCATTATCCCCTCAAGAGGAGTGAAGCCCATTGAGGCATCTACCCCTTTACCATCCTTAACTCCAATAATACTTACACCGCTTCCCAGGTGGCAAATAATCATTTTTCTCGGCAATTTACCGACAACTCCAGTTACTCTTCTAACGACAGAAGATGCTGAAATGCCGTGATATCCAAATCTAAACATTTCCAACTCGGTCGCAAGGGAATACGGAATACCATAATTCTTGGAACAATCCGGTCTGTCTTTATAAAAAGTACTATCAGAAACTGAATTTTTTTTTACATCAGGCAACAATTTTGAAATTTCTCTTAATTCAACATGTAAACCGGAGACATGAAGAGTCGCCCTATCTTCGGCAAGAGATAGCTGATCAAGAAATTCATCAGTAATAATTTGAGTCTTAAGAAAATAATTTCCAGGAGCTACTGTCCTGAAACCAATAGAGTCAATTTCGCTGTCTTCTATAATGAAACCTTCTTTTTTAATTCGTGCCAAAAGAAGAGTGGCGCTCTTCTTGAAATCGAATTCATTTATGATTTCCTTTTCTTCCGTCCCTCCCTTTTTCCAGGTAACCACAAAACCTCCATTCTCGGTTTCAAAGTGAGCCACAAAAACTTCTTTATCTCCAATATAAAAAGAATATTTTTTTGAGGCACTACCGGGATTTATAATTAAGATTTTCTTTTCCATACGAATATTATACTACACAAAATAAATTTTCACCCAACCACCCCTATTTGGGAGTTGGACTCCCAAATAGGGGTGTGATAGTATCATCAAACTATGCCAAACAGAAAAATAACTTTTGCTAATAATGAGTATTACCATATTTACAATCGCGGAGTTGATAAAAGGAAGTTGTTCACGGACAAAAAAGATTTTGAAAGATTTTTACAAAGTATTGTGGAATTTAACAATAAAGAAAATATTGGAAGTATCTACGAGAACTCTCTCAAAAAAGAAAAAGTTGATCCCAATCCGCTAATAGAATTCCTAGCATTTTGCATAAACCCCAATCATTTTCATTTTATCATCAAGCAACTGGAAGATGGTGGAATATCAAAATATATGCAAAAACTGTCTTCCGGTTACACCAACTACTTCAATGAAAAACACAAAAGAACTGGTTCATTATTCGGAGGAAAATTCAAAGCCAAACACGTAGACTCCTATAAATATTTACTCCACTTAAGCGCATACGTCAATCTGAACCTTCGAGTCCACCAATTTGGGAGTCCAACTCCCAAATTAGAATTTACAAAAAGTAGCTGGGAGCAATATGTTGACAATAAACCCAAAAAAGAAACCGGCAAAAACAAGGATAGGTACTTTATCCCCTGTAATAAGGATATCTTCTCAGATACATTTCGCTCGATCGAAAAATACAAAAGATTTGCAGAAGAAGAAATTGAAGAAATAATAAAAATGAGGATAGAAAAAGATAGAACAGAGAAAGAACAAGACGAGCTAATATAATTTGGGAGTCCAACTCCCAAATTACGACAGGAAATCGGGGTCTACACCGTGCTCCAAAATATATTCACGATGTTCTTCGATATTTTTATTTATATCGGAAATAATACTTTCAGCTTTTTTGGTTTCTATTACACCAGCTTTTGACATCTTTGTAAGAGCCTCTGTCGCAAGATGATACCTACTTGTTCCATTCCTTATATGCATATCAAACGGCGTCGTAGTAGAGCCATTTTCAATATATCCGTGAACAGAGAAACGCGAGGTATCCCCTCTACCAAACAACATAGCCTGAACAACTTCCGGGTATCCATGAAAATTGAAAATAACAGGTTTATCCTCAGTAAAATATTTTTCAAAATCTTCCGTGGACATTTTGTGTTCCATATTCCCAAAACCAAATGTGGAAAGTTCTAAAATATTAACGAAACGAGATTTTATTTCCGGAGCTACATTCTTAATTAATTTTATCGCCTCAATAGCCTCCTTTGTCAGATAATCTCCGATCCCAGCAAAAACTATATCCGGATTTTCATCACTTATAAAATCCCAAACAGACAAACCTGTTTTGATTTGTTTTTCCGCTTCGTGAGATGTTATCCATTGAGACTCGGGTGTCTTACCAGACACTATTATATTTATTTGATTTTTTGAACCCGCGCATTCTTTCATAACAGCCAACATACTACTTTCATCTACCGGGAAATAAGCCCTAACAAAAGAACCATGTTTCTGTAACATCTCGCTAATAAAGCCGGGGTTTTGATGAGAAAAACCATTATGATCCTGCCTCCAACCAGTTGAAGTTAAAATATAGTTAAAAGAAGCTACATCTCCTCTCCATGGAATGCTTCGTGTAACCTTGAGAAACTTAGCGTATTGATCAGCCATACTTCCCACTATCTGAACAAACGCCTCGTATGATACGAAGAAGCCGTGCCTCCCTGTCAGTATATAACCCTGCATAAGGCCCTGTAGCGAGTGTTCAGACAGTATCTCTATTACTCTGCCGTTTCTAGATATATCTTTATCCCACGGCTTAACAGGGAGCATAAATGCCCTTTTTTCAGTCTTAAATACTTCATCTATCTTGTTTGAATAAGTTTCATCAGGAGAGAAAACTCTGAAGTTTTTATTGTCTTTGTTGAGCTCAAAAACTTCTTTCATGAATTGTCCGGAACGTCGCATACTACCATTACCTGATTCTCCAGTTTTTTCTTTATCATCATCTATCTTTTTAATATCAGGTAAAATTAAGTTTTTGAGCACTCGTCCTGGGAAAGCATTTTTAATATCCCCCATTCGATGTTCCGTATCAGGTATGATAGATTTTATTTCTTCCGAAAAACCTTTTTCATTATCAAAAATTTCCGAGAAGTTGTAAGATTTTAACCACCCCTCTACCGCATCAAGTTCTCCTTTGTCAGTTTTTGCATTATGTCCAACAACTTGATGAGATAAACAATTCCCCTCCATCTTTTCTCCGTGAAGTTCTTTTATCCCAGTCCATCCTTTTGGTGTTCTCAAAATTATCATCGGGAATGGGAGTGAATCAAACTTATCTCCCTTTACCGCTTTCTTCTTGAGAGTGCCAATCATTCTGTATGCTTTATCCATAGTAGCCACCATTTTTTTATAAACATGGTCACCTTCTCCTTCTACGATTATTGGTCGATACCCATAACCCCTAAACAAAGAGAGAAGCTGTTTGTTACTCATTCGTCCAAATATTGTCGGACCGGAAATTTTATAACCATTTAAATGAAGAATAGGAAGAACGACACCATTTACGGCTGGATCAATAAACTTATTTAAATGCCATGCAGTAGTAGTCGGTCCCGTCTCTGCTTCGCCGTCACCAATGAGACATGTGGCGATAAGTTCTGGATTATCCAGTACTGCACCATATGCAGTCGAAAGCGCATAACCAAGCTCCCCTCCCTCTAATATAACTCCCGGGGTAGCTGGATTTGAGTGACTTGGAAATCCATACGGCCAACTAAATTGTTTTGAAATATAGGCAAGTCCTTTTTCATCTTGCGTCGCCTCTGGAAAATATTTCCTTAAAGTACCTTCCATAAATAAATTGGCTTGAAGCGCAGGAAAACCATGACCAGGACCAAGAAGAAACATAATATTCGCACCTGTTTTTTTGATAAGATGATTTAAGTTGGCATAAACAAAATTTATTCCAGGACAAGTTCCCCAGTGACCCAAGAGTCTTGGTTTTATGTGTTCATGCTTGAGAGGTTTATTTAACAGGAAATTATCCTGTAAATATATCTGTGAGGCAGTTATATAATTTGTCGCCCTAACATGCTTTTTAATTGCTTCTATTGGATTGGGTTTTTTTGCCATAAATTTTGTTGATAACTATTGACTTTTACCAGACACTTGATAATATTAACTTACAAATTGCCGTTAGGCACCCGAGGACCCCGAAAGGGGTCCGTTTGGTTTCTCTAAAATCAAATCAACAAATTTTCTTTCTATTTTAGAAAACGTATTCTCGTTAATTCTTACAATTCTCCTTATTATTCTTTTCGAACTTAAAAGTCTCATTTGAGATAAAATTGCGAATGATTCCACTTCCCCAATATCTCCACACGCATTCATAACTTTTATAGTAAATCCCGCATGAAAACGATTCTCCTTTTTTGTGAAGTAAGGGGTATTCCAAAAAACATGCCGCAGTTAAACTTACGCAAAATCAGCACTGGCCTCTCAAATTTTTCATTTTTACCATCTTGCTCAAAACCAATATTCTCCCCCAGCGAACACCACCAAATCTCACGTTCACGGAATTTCTTTTCCTGTCCAACGTTCTCAATCTCTGATTTTAAGACATGCCAATCTTTGTAATTTTTTTGAGTCATTTTCTAAATATATAGTTTTATAGAGATAGTTTATCATAATGTTAAAATTTTAACCCATCCACCAACTATTTACTTATTCTTAAAATCAGACTATATTATTGACTGACGCATGTATAGCTCAATTGGTAGAGCAATTGTCTTATACACAATCGGTTCCAGGTTCGAGTCCTGGTACATGCACCAAATTAAAAATGCCCCAATTAAAGGGCATTTTTTACTAAATTTCTGCAATCACTTGCCCTGGTGTATCGGGATTATTGCCATCTTCCTTTGGTTTGATGCCGTTTAGGATAAGCAGATTCTCAAAATCCTGTCTTTCTAGAGTTTCCACTTTTTTAAGCTCGGCAGACATATTATCAAGTGCTTTTCTTTGTTCAGACAAAACATTCTGAGCCCTAACAAGCGCCTCGTTCATTATCTTTGAGACCTCCCTATCCATATTAGCGGCAAACTCTTCTGAGTGTGAGTGACTTATTACTCCCACCCCTTCGTGTGTTGTAGAACCAAAATCGACAGGTCCGACAGTGTCAGACATACCAAATCGAGTGACCATATCTCTTGCAAGTGCTGTTGAAACAGCAATATCATTTGAAGCACCAGTTGTAATGTCTCCAAAAATCATTTTTTCCGCAGCATAACCGCCAAGAGAAACAGCAATATCATCCAAAAACTGCTTCTTTGAATGAAGTCTTTTTTCTTCAAAAGGAAGTTTTAGCGTATAACCTGCTGCACGTCCTCGCGAAATTATTGAAACCTTATGAACAGGGTCAGAGTCGGGCAAAATAGAAGCGATAATAGCGTGACCCATCTCATGATAAGAGGTAATATTTTTTTCCTTATCAGAAAGTATATGGCTCTTTCTTTCAGGACCGAGCATTACTTTTTCAACAGAGCGAATGAGGTCATATTGACCAACGGTCTTTCTGTCTTCTCTGGCTGCGAGAATAGAAGCCTCATTCACAACATTCGCCAGGTCAGCTCCGGAAAATCCTGGAGTTCTCTCGGAGATAACTTTCAAATTAACATCTTCAGCAAAAGGTTTACCTTTTGCATGTATCTTCATTATCTCCTCTCTATCCTTAACATCCGGCAAATCCAACGTGACCCTCCTATCAAATCTCCCTGGTCTGAGAAGCGCCTGATCCAATACATCTGGTCGGTTCGTTGCCGCCATAATAATAACTTTTTCATTTGGTTCGAATCCATCCATCTCCACAAGAATCTGATTCAATGTCTGTTCACGCTCATCATTACCACCACCCATTCCAGTCCCCCTGTGTCTTGCTACTGCATCTATCTCATCAATAAATATGATTGCGGGTGCAGCCTTCTTTGCAAGTTTAAAAAGATCTCTTACGCGACTCGCTCCGACGCCGACGAACATTTCAACAAATTCCGAACCGGACAAATAAAGAAATGGTACATTTGCTTCCCCTGCAACGGCCCTCGCAAGAAGCGTCTTTCCTGTACCTGGGGCGCCCATAAGAAGAACCCCTTTTGGTATCTTTGCCCCGATATCTATGAATTTTTTGGGGCTCTTAAGGAAATCAACAATCTCCTTGAGTTCTTCTTTGGCTTCCTTGACACCAGCCACATCTTTAAACAAAACTTTTTGCTTCTCGTCATTTGGGTCTATCATCCTAGCCTTGGATTGACCAAAAGAAAAAGCTTGCATGGAAGAACCCTTTATCTGACTTGTGATTATCCAAAAAAGTACAAAAATAAAAATTATAGGAATAACAAAAGGGGCGAGATTTAATAACCAAAACAAAACGCCCGACATTTGAGTCATTGCAATCTCAACCTTACTTAATTCTTCAGCTGTGACTCCATAATTAATCAGGGTCTGCGACAGCGAAGACTCTAATTCTTTCTGAGAAACTTTTATTTTTTCATCCTGATAATCCGCGTAAATATTTTCCCCTTCAACTGTTATTTTTTTCACAAGACCAGACTTTATATCTAAAGCTAAAGCCGAAATGGAAATATTTTCAGTCTTTTTAGACTGTTCGGCAAACCCAGAATAAAGACTGATGATGATGACAAAAATTAAAAGTGTCCCAATAATATTTTTTCCGAATTGAGAAACAACGCCCCATAAATTGTTCTTATTATTTTTATTATTTTTTTTGCTCATTTACCCCGTGAAATTAACTTTATATAAAACCGAAGACTTGTTTTTAAATACTAAACTATTATACATCAATAAACTAATCTAACCATATTTCACTGGGGTATTATTTTGTAGTCACCCCGAAGGAAAGTTCGAATTAATCCTAATCTTTTTATTAATTTTATTTCTCGGAAGATGCCTTCGGCTTTTTGTTGTGGTTTATCTATTGAATACAAAAAAACTTCCTACGGGGTAAATTATACAGAAAAAGTAACAAAAATAAAGAGAACATAACCCTAAATAGCCTAAAGACACCCCCTTAATTTTCTGCTAAGATAATCACATGTCTCTCATAGTAAACAAAAAATACGGTCTAAAATACGAGATTATAGAGAAAATATCGGCCGGAATAGAGCTTCTAGGGACAGAAGTAAAAACCATAAAAGCAGGACATGGTGTTATTGATGCTGCTTACATAATAATAAGAGGGGGTGAAGCTTATTTAATAAACGCCGATATTCGTGCCCATCAACCCAAAAACGCCGAAAAAGACTTTGAACCAACCCGCACCAGGAAGCTACTACTTACCAAAAAAGAGCTTGATCATCTTGCCGGAGCCTCTAGTCAGAGGGGCTTGACACTTATACCTATTTCGTTTTATACTAAGGGTAAGAAAATCAAGGTAGATATTGCGATTGCTCGTGGAAAGAAGAAATTTGATAAGCGAGAGACAATCAAAAAACGTGAGGTTAACAAGAACATTGAAAGAATAATAAAGGAAGGAAGGTAAAATTAGTTAAAGGTTATAATGTTATCAAGTTTATAATGTTTCGACATTTGCCGTCGGCAAATAAAAGACTTTATAACTTTACAACATTCAACTTTATAACGAAATTTTGCTTTGCAAAATTTGGGGATGATCGGCCTAGACATCGGTCGTATTTGAACTGTTGAAGATCGAGGATTCTAAGATGCTCGTAAAACAACCTTAGAAACGATAAGTGCAAACTTGTCTAATGTCGCAAAGAGGATCGTATCCCCTTTCGCTACACTAAATTACGCTTTCGCGTAATCGTCTGAACGGATGACTTCCGATAATTTCGTTCGGGCGTTATAAAAATCGGGATAGAATTCTTGCTTTTCCGACAAGAATTCAAAACTTAAGGAAATAGGAGCAACTTGCTGTCGTCTAATTACTATCAAGCTGTTTCCGAAATGTACCGCTAACTAGGCAGTACAAAATAAAATTAGGCTATATCTTCTACAGGCAGTTTAAAGAAATCCTTTGCACGGGGGTTCGATTCCCCCCATCTCCACAAACACACAACACTAAGGCGTCCGCCTTGGTGTTGTTTTGTGTTTGTGGAGATGGGGGGAATCGAAAAGCGGAGGCGGGACCTATTCTGCAAGAATGGGAGCCGAGCTGGGGCCGAGAGTACTTAGTCCGCGCAATCCGCCCGTGGCGGATGAGCAGACTTAGTAACTCGTGGCCGATTCCCCTTTATTTTAATCCGGAATCGAAAAGCTTCTCCCATATTTTTGAGGATTTTTTAATCCGAAAAAATGGGAAAGCTATACCGTCCCCGTAGGCCGTCTACAGGTGTCGCCTATATCTCGGCGACCGGTAACCCACTCTGCAAGAATGGGAGCTGAGGCGGGCCGTCTACAGGTGTCCATCATAATCCGATGGACTTCGCAGGTACTTAGTGCTCACAGGTTGCGAAGCAACCGAGAACACTTAGTAACTCGTGACCGATTACCTCTCTTGTTTTAATTGGAGAACCGAAGCCCGATTGAGCATTTTTTATAGCCTTTTGGGGCGTATAAAAAATACAATCGGGTTGAATTACGAACGTGTTGAGTAATTCAAAGACGGAAGCGCCGTGGCGCTGAGTCGGGGTCGCGGAATTTTTGATTCAGCGGAATCATGTCGCGCACGTCCGCTTGGCGCGACCAAAATATCCGTGATACTGGTCTCGTAGAAACAGATTCCATTCTTTTTACTATCTCCACCCGCAAAAACATTAGCGCCCTCCGCAAGGAGGGTGCTTTTACTAATTATTTACAATCCTTAAGCTTTTCCCTTAATCTCTCATTTTCCTCCTTTATTTCCACCATTTTTACCTCCCTTCCAACCATAAACTTATTTAATTTTTCAACCTCTTCCAATTTTTGCCTTAATGTTTCCTCCATTTTTTTACGTTCAGCAACATCTCGACCGATACTCATTATGGCTGGTTTTCCTTCCCACATTATTAGTCTAGCGCTAACCTCGACAGGAATAACTGCTCCATCTTTTTGTTTAAGATTAGTTTCGAATGCGAGTTTACCGCTAGACATGACGTTCTTGATACGTTCGGGTATGCGTGCGGCCTCCTCTTTTGAATCTAAATCAGTGACGTTAATTTTTAACATTTCCTCGTGGGCGTAACCCAGTCTTTCACAAGCCAAATGATTAGATGCTAATATTTTACCATCCTCGGAGTGAACAATTATAATATCACCAGCACTATGAAACAAAATGCGGTATTTTTCTTCACTTTCTTTTAATGCACTTTCTCGTTGCAGAATCTTATCAGTTGCTTTCTTAATCTGAGACTTAAGCAAAATAATAAAAACCATAGCCACCAAAAAACCAATTCCCAAAATAGCTAAAAACTCTTTTACCCACAAAGGAATAACTACGATTGCACCAACCGAACCATACAGCCACTTTTGCTTTGCCCGACTTAAAAAAGAATCTTCCTGATTCCTCCATTCCAAGAGATATTTATCCAGTACTGTTAGTATGTCCTGGTTCTTGTTTTTTGCCGTCGTAAAGTAGAGATTCAAGGGATTAAAAACGATTCCGGTTGACTTTAAACCATATTTTTCCTCATTTGCTTCTCCAAAAGTAATACCCGCAACCCCAGCATCAACCTTATTTTCGGAAATAGCTTTAAAAACATCATCGTAGCTAGAAAATTCCACAAACAAACAATCAATATTGAAACTTAATAATCGATTTTTAAAATTGATAGCATTGATATCACCAGAAAGTATTCCTATCTTTTTGTTAGAAATTTCCAAAATACCTTTTATTTCTGAGTTTTTTGGTGCATATACTTCTCCCCACACTGTTAAAAGTGGATTTTGGGTGTAATCCATAAAAAGAGATCTTTCTTCGGTATATCCGACACTAGTTAGCAAGTCAACTTCTCCTGTTTTAATACGGTCCAATCCTTCATTCCAAGTACCTAAAATATATTCAAAATTAATATTTTCCTTTAATCCAATTTCAGTAAGAAGTTCAACGTATAAGCCCTTAAAAACACCATCTGTGTCTTTAAAAATTACCGGAAAATTATTAAAAGCACCAACTTTTATCAAACGACGCTCGGCAGAAAAAGATGAATTAAAAGACACCAACATCAATAAAACCGAAAATAAATATAAAATTTTATTTTTCATTACTAATTTTATCCTCTCAAAAAATATTTTAAAGAATTAATTTATTAATTATCATTATTATACCCCTTTTCATTCTCAATAAAAATATCCATAGTTAAAATCCCCCATTTTATTGGGGGATTTTTTAAAATACTATTTATTTTTACTCCTCATTGGCTTTTTAGAAGCCCTGGGAGCTGTTATCCTTGCGCAGTTTTTACATTGACCGGAAGCTCCAGTCCCCTTACCTCCCTTCAACAATAATCGTGGAGGATTTTCTGCACATCTTTCGCATTTTCCCATCATTTTTATTTTTTATTCAACATTTTATTGAGCCAACCAAAAAGACTGAAACCAACTTTTTCAGAGTCAGAAACCTCTTTCTGAAGTTCAACTTTTATTTCTTCCATCTGAGCAATTTTTTGTTCCACTAAAGTTTTGTCTCCTACAGTCTTTACGATAGGCAAAAGAGCCTTAAGTTCAGCCATTCTTTCATCATGTCTTATTAACACTTCCTCTGCATCGTAAATCTTCTTGTAATCTGGACCAAACAAAAACTTTCTAAACTGACCCCTGTTCTTTATATCCTTGAGAGTATCTTCTATTTTATTTGAATCATCGTTATGATTTCTGGCTATTTCTCTAACTTTCTCACCAATACCACCATCTCTGTCGGCAACAGCCAAAAGCTCTTTAACGGCATTAGCGACCTCGCTCCTTCTTTCCTCTCCTCTACCAGCGATACCAGCTGTATCTGGTTTATTCCCAGTATCGGTTGCGTTCACCTGAGCGTTTACTTTATTTTGTTCTTCTGCTCTAAATTGAGTGGCTCCCTCACCTCCAACCTGAACTCTATTATTTTCTTCTGCCCTAACCTGTGTTACCTCAACACCTACATTTCCTGCTTTATTTTTAGCTCCCTCTTGAGCAAACACAGGAACCATAACAACCATCAACCCTATTGCCAATAAAACTTTTTTATTCATTTTTTATATTTAAAATAATAAAATTATTAATTTTTTTAACGACAAGTATAAGTATACTACTTTCTTGTTATAAACAAAAACCACCCGAAGGGTGATTTTTGACTTTATAGCTCGTGATTATTTTTTCTTTCCCTTCTTTACTCTTCGAGAAACTATCAAAATATTTGAATACTTCTTTGCCTTTCTTGTTTTGTGTCCTCCTGTGACCTTTCCTGTTCTTGTCTTTGGTCTCTTTGTTCCTCTACCCTGTCTTCCTTCTCCTCCTCCATATGGATGATCGCAAGGGTTCTTAGCTGTACCTCTAACTGTAGGTCTGATTCCAAGCCATCTTGTTCTACCAGCCTTACCACTGCTTACAAGATTGTGTTCTTCGTTTGAAATTGTTCCGATACAAGCAAAACATCTCTCATCTAGTTTTCTGATTTCACTTGAAGGCATCTTAACGTTAATGTATCCACTAGCATTAGACATAACCTCAGCGTAGTTTCCAGCCGATCTTACTAATCTAGCTCCTCCTTCAGGCTTACATTCAATATTATATATAAAAGTACCAACGGGAATATTCTTTAACATCATTCTGTTTCCCGGCTTGATATCTCCTTTGTCGCTTATTAAGAAAGTATCTCCAACCTTCATGTTCTGGGGAACAATAACATATCTTTTCTCACCATCAGCAAAAACAACCAGAGAAATAAATGATGATCTGAAAGGATCGTATTCAACAGTCTCTATTTTTGCAGGAATATTCTTTTTGTCATAAATAAAGTCAACCATTCTGTAGACCTTCTTGTGTCCGCTTCCTTTGTGGTTAACAGTTACCCTTCCGGCGCTATTCCTTCCAACATCTCTCTTGAACCCTTTTGTAAGAGCTTTATGAGGCTTGGAAACGGTCAAAAACTTATCAAACGATACTGTTTGAAGTTGTCTTCTTCCTGGAGTTGTTGGTCTATAGGTTTTCATATATTTTCTTGATAAGCGAAGCGAGTCTTAGAAAATAATGACCCGTTCGAATTTTTCACTTTATCTTTTTTAATTACTGAAATTATATTTTTCTCTATTAAACTGTCTGTACCGTTCGAGTTTAATGTTTAAAAAATTCGTTCGGATAATTTAGACTTACAAACTATGCAAAGTCTATCTTATCTCCTTTCTTTAAATAAACGATTGCCTTCTTCATTCCTGACTTAGTACCCCACTTACCTCTTACAAAAACTTTCTTTGCAGGTAAATTGGTGATATTTATTTTTGTCGCATTTACTTTAAAAACTTCTTTTATTATTTTAGCCAATTCTATCTTATTTATGTCTGCCTCAACCTCAAAAGTGTAGGCTGGATTAATTCTAGCAGACAACATTGTCGCCTTTTCTGTAACGTGTGGTTTCTTTAATTTTAAAACTGTTCTTGTTGTCATAGGTAATTTAATTAAGATCTAGCGGACAAGATTTTAATACTCTCTTCTGGATTAGAAACAATAATATATTTGTATTGCGCAACGGTAAGAGGGTCCATATTTCTTGTCTCCTCAACACTAACAGTATTTAAATTTCTGAAACTCTTTATTGTTTTATCACTCTTTGCTGGAGTAAAAATAAGAGCTCTGTTTCCTTTCTTGTAGGTTAATTTACTGTATCCCTCAATCTTTGAAAGATTCTTGAGCGTGTCTACTGCATTTTTTGTCTTGATGTCATTCATCTGTATATCATCAATAAAGAGAATTTCACCATCCTTGAATTTGGCAGATAAAAGAGTGAACAGTGTTTTGTTCCTGGCTTTCTTATTTACCTTTCTGTCATAATCCTTTTCGGACTTAGGTCCATGAGCAGCTCCACCTCCTACCCAAATAGGTGATCTTGTGGAACCATGTCTTGCTCTACCTGTTCCTTTTTGCTTCCAAGGCTTTCTGCCTCCTCCTCTTACATCTCCCCTACCTTTGGCGTCAGCTGTTCCCGCTCGCTGTGAGGAACGCATAGAATTTAATGTCTGACTTACCAAGTCGCCATTCCACCTTACACCAAAAACCTTCTCTGGTAATTTCACAGAACCATTGGCTGCTCCTTTGTTGTTATAGACTTTTGCTTCCATTTTATTTATTTAGATATCTCAACAAGTGTGCCTCTCCTTCCTGGAACAGCACCTCTAATAAGTACCAGATTGTTTTCTTTGTCAATTTTAACAATAGTCAAACCTTTGACGGTAATTCTGTCGCTACCCATTCTTCCTGCCATTCTCATTCCCTTCGGAACTTTATTTCTCATACCTCCTCCAATTGATCCGGGGGCTCTTTCGCAATGCTTTTGTCCGTGAGATCTTGGCTGTCCCTTGAAACCATGTCTTTTTATAGCACTCTGGAAACCTTTTCCCTTTGAAATAGCTGATACAGAAACCTTATCTCCCTCTGTTAAGAATGAAGTATCAATAACATCTCCAACCTTCAAATCTGTTTTTTCCTCCCCTTTCAATCGGTACTCTTTTAATGTTCTAAAACCTGTGGCTTTAGCACCAACAGCTTTAGCAACATGTCCTCTCTTTGCTTTATCAAGTTTGTTCAAAGATATTTCATCATAACCAAACTGAACAGCATTATATTTATCTTTAGTAGAATAATCTTTTACTTGTACGACGGTCATTGGACCAACAGAAAGCGCGGTCACTGGGTGACATCTTCCGTTATCATCAAAGACTTGCGTCATATTCTGTTTTTTTCCGAGTATGTACATCTTGCCCTCCTAAATTTTTAATAACTGTTTATATCTTGTCTATACTATTTCATTTCAAACCTGTTTGTCTCTCGCCTAATTACTTCTGGTGAAAAATTTTGGCGGGTGAATCGTAATCTGATTAACTATCGTTAGATCATCTTTACGTCAACGCTTACACCTGACGGTAGATTCAAATTTGTAAGCGCCTCAACAATCTTTGGGGATGGATTCAAGATGTCAATCAATCTTCTGTGGATTCTCATCTCAAACTGTTCCCTTGAATTTTTATCAATGAAAGAGCTTCTGTTTACGGTATATTTCTTTATCTCTGTCGGCAAGGGAACCGGGCCTCTAACTTTAGCATCGTGCCTCATAGCTGTATCGATGATTTGTTTTACGCTCTGATCCAAAACCTTGTTTTCGTATGCAGCAACTCTAATCCTTACCATCTGTCCATCTTTCAATTTAGCGGTGTCCGAAGAAGTGCTCTTTAAAGTAGCAGGGGTTTTCTTCGTTGTTTCCTTAGGTTTTGCAACCTTCGGAGTAGCGGTAGAAACAGCCTTTTTTACTCTAGGCTTCGCGACCTTTGCAGTTTTAGTTTTTGGAGTTGCCTTCTCTTCCATCGTAATTAAATGAATGACTAATCTGTTTTTACTTATTTTATGATCTTTGTTACAACACCGGCTCCTACAGTCTTTCCTCCCTCTCTAATAGCAAATTTACCCTTATCTTCCAAAGCTACCGGAGCAACTAATTTAACGGTAAGGTTTACAGTGTCTCCTGGCATAACCATTTCTGTACCAGCAGGCAAAGTTACATCTCCGGTAACATCAGTCGTTCTAACGTAGAACTGTGGCTTATATCCGTTAAAGAATGGCGTGTGTCTTCCTCCTTCCTCTTTCTTCAAGATGTAAGCTTCGCATTCAAATTCTGTGTGTGGATTTACTGAACCTGGTTTACAGAGAACCTGTCCTCTTGTAACATCGTCTTTCTTAAGACCTCTCAAAAGCAAACCGGCATTATCTCCAGCTAGACCCTCACCGAGAGACTTGTTGAACATTTCAATACCAGTAACAGCTGTTTTCTGTGTGTCTCTCAAACCTACGATTTCAATTTCTTCTGCAAGTTTGATCCTTCCTCTTTCGATTCTTCCTGTAACAACTGTACCTCTTCCTTCAATTGAGAAAACATCTTCAACAGCCATTAAGAATGGTTTGTCGAGCTCTCTAACAGGCTCAGGAATATATTCATCAAGAGCTGTAACGAGTTCCATAACTTTCTTTGCCCATTCGTCATCGAGTGTCTTTGCTTCAAGTGCCTTAAGACCGGATCCTCTAATAACAGGACATTTTTCATCAAATCCCTGCTTTCCTAAAAGCTCTCTTACCTCATCTTCAACGAGGTCAATCAATTCAGGATCATCAACCATATCGCACTTGTTCAAGAAGACCAACAATTTTGGAACTCCAACCTGCTTTGCGAGCAAAACGTGCTCTCTTGTCTGAGGCATAACACCATCAGTAGCAGCAATAACAAGAACCGCACCGTCCATCTGGGCGGCTCCGGTAATCATGTTTTTGATATAGTCAGCGTGACCAGGAGCGTCAATGTGAGCGTAATGTCTCTTTGGTGTTTCGTATTCAGAGTGGTGAAGAGCAATTGTAATACCTCTTTCCTTCTCTTCAGGAGCGTTATCAATAGAATCTATTGCTTCAACCCTTGCACCATATCCCTGTGACTTGGCTAAATCCAAGACATGAAGAATGGAGGCTGTTAACGTTGTCTTGCCGTGGTCAACGTGGCCAATTGTACCAACGTTTACGTGTGGCTTTGTCCTCTCAAATGTTCCTGCCATATTTTTATAATTATTTAATCTACTAATTTCGCCTTTAAGCGGCGAAAAACTTATAATAAATTTACTCAAAAACGACTAAACTACTTAAAAATACATGTAACGGACATATTATCAGAACCAAAGATTAAGTCAAGTTTACCCCGTGGAATTAACACAAAAATACCTCGAAAGAGCTAAAACTCAATAAATTTTCTTTGGCCAAGAATTAAATAAGGGCGCCTATTCCACTGGGGGCATCCAAGCTTTCCTGATGGGACAAGTCCGCGTCTGTTATCACTTTTTATTATGGTGGGGGGGTTAAACAAAAAATTCTAAAGCCATATTCACTATAGCCAAAACAATACTAAACATAAGAGCCAACATAAAACCGCCAACATAAAATCCAGGAACCAAAGATGAGGCTATCATTATTATAAAAGCATTTATAACAAGAGTGAAAAGTCCTAGTGTAATCAAATTTATAGGCAAAGTTAACAATAAAATTATTGGCTTAACAAATATATTCAGCGCACTAAGAACAACGGCTAAAACTATCGCGATCCAGAAACTTGTCAAAGTGATTCCTGGCAAAATAAATGCCGTAACCATAAGAGCAATCGCTCTCGCCAAAAGATGTAATAAAGTATTCATTTAAAATTATTTAATTAATTACTAATTGTTTAATTATAACATTTATTATGTGGTCGTCATCCGTCCAGATGACGACGGGATTTTAAGCACTGGATTGGTCGACGAAATCGTCGTCGACACCTATAGACGGCCGGGACTTCCTTTGCAAAGACAAAAACAAATGAGGCTATTTAAAAGCGAATTTTTCTTTAAGACTATTGAAAAAGTAGTTGGGTTCTATTTCTACAAACTTCACAAAATCATCTGACTTTTTCATTACTATTTCGTCCCCATTCTCAAGAGATATCGCCTCAGTGCCATCCGCCAAAACTACAACATCGGCAGCCTCCCCCGTCTTGGAGAGCGTGAACCTACCGCTCTCTCTAAAATTTTCAACTTTTATTGTGACCGTCTTGTCTTCTTTTATTACAACACTTGGAGTCGGAATATTGTGATCAAAAAGTTCTGAAACAATAAAACAATTTATGTCGGGCATAACTATCGGACCGTGTGCGGAAAGATTGTAAGCGGTCGAGCCACTCGCAGTAGATACCATCGCTCCGCTCCCCCTTATATACTGAAGAGGGTGTCCGTCTATCTCTATTTTTAATTCTACCATTCCAAGAAGACTCTGTACCACCACTTCATTTATGGCACCAATCTCCGCAAACTTTTTCCCATCCCTTATTATCTCCGCTTTTATTTTCATTCTGTCATCTACGCGGTATTCCCCAGACATAAGTTTTCTGAGACCGTCCAAGAAATCTTTCGGCTCTCTAACCGAGGCCATAAATCCTACATGCCCGAGATTCAATCCCATTATCAAAACTCCGCAACCATTATCTTTCTGCGCCATCTCAATTATCGTACCGTCGCCCCCCAAAACAATCACGACATGAGGCACCAATCCACAATTCTGAAGATCTTTTGGCACGGGCACAATAATAACCTCAGGATAATTATCCTTGAACCACTTTTCTATTTTTTCTTTCCATTCTATAGCTTTCTCGTTATCGTCTCGTAGAAAAATAGACATCTTTTTTATTTGTTGAGTTTGTATTTTCACAAAGTAAATCTATCATAAATTCACAAACCTTCCAAAATAAAAACCTCCGCAGAAAGCGAAGGTTTAAAGTTTCTTACCTAAAGAACAAAGGAGTCTTAATTAAAATTATCTATTCGAATTAGATTTCCTTATGGCAGCAATACCTAACTTACGAAAACCAAAACTATCACCCCATCCTGCTGGGAACGGACCATCAATACCAATCCACACATGATTACCGTCGGACGCCACAGAAGAAGTTCTAATGTATCGATTCTTGAAAAGTTTCTCATGGGTCAGGAGATAGTGTGCAATGATAGTGTAAAGAACCAATGCTGCATTAGGATTTTTCTCATTTCCTTCAAGAAGAGAGAGTTGCTCTTCATATGTCTTTTTAAACGAACCTGAAACAGGGTATTTTCTCACAAGATACCAGCCATATTTGCATTTTTCCTTAGCAAACAGTTCTTCATTATACCAGGCAGGTTGGCATGATGGATAGAAACCCTTAAAGACACCGATCATTTTATAGTTTCTCTCTCCTAACTCAAGTACTTTTTCTCTTATGTCGAGTATGGAGACAGAACAAATAGCAACGAGAATGTGAGTGTCCTTGCATGTTTCCAGCTCCTCCCTAGAAAATGGAACCGCGGAGTGAAAATAATCCCGTTCTTTATCTGTGGCAAATATCCCTAAGGAACTCCAACATTCTGGTCCTAAATAATTTTTGCCCATTATTCGAATGGCCTCGAGTGGAGAAATCTCTAAATCTGAATTGATATCTATTCCCATAGTAAAAGAAACCACCTTTTTAAATAGTTCCTCGTTATGGGCGAGTTTTGACCAGAATTCCCTTCCAGCACCAACCTTGCGTCCTGTAATAACGGCTTCGTGAATCAGACCATTATCCTTACCGAATTCCTCAACCTTACCTGAATTTGTGCGCACTATGTTACCCATAACACACACCTCCCTTTTAAATTTTCACCTTTTTCCCAAGGCGAATTTCAAAGAACATTTAAAATCAAAAATCTTATTAAAAGTATGATATTTTGTATTTATTGTCAATAGATAAAATGCAAGATGGAAAATAAAAAAACCGCCCAGTAAAGAACGGTTTTGCTTTTTAATTTTGTTTGAAATTTTTTAAATATAAAGCAATCACCCCCATGACCACAGCAATAAGGGTTATTTGACCAACAACCACAAAGTAAACAATCACCAAAGAATGAATTAAATTACTAAAAAGTAGATCATAGCTAGGAGCTATTTGTGTCTTAGTAATATAATCCCAATTAACGTATGCAAAAATGGAAGGAGACATGGTAAAAACCACAATGAGTGGGACAAGAATAACTAGAATCAAAAATGCTTTTAATTCTTTCATGCTACACCTCGCTTTCTTAGCTTTTGCCTTTATTTAGATATTTTTCAAAGTACAATTAACCAAAAACCATCCTTAATTACTTTATATCTAATTAGACCAGTGTCAAGACTGTAAGTAAAACTGGAATATTGTTAATCTTAAATATATAGATTTAAATTAAACATTTATGAAACTTCACAGATTTTTAGTGGAATCAGACTTGAGCCAAAAAGAAATTGAAATAACTGACAGAGAAATAATAAACCAGATCAAAAATGTTTTTCGTTTCCTGAAAGGCGACAAATTCGTAATGTTCAATAATAAAACAGAAATACTTGTTTCTATAAAAAATATGACCAGCGATTCTGTAATAGTAAAAGTGGAGGAAAAAATGGAGAACAATAATGAGCCGACAACAAAAGTTACTCTATACTGCTCCATACTAAAGAAAGAGAATTTCGAACTTGTCGTACAGAAGGCTACCGAGGTCGGAGTCTCGAGAATTGTGCCCGTAATATCCGGAAGGACCGTCAAGATGAATTTGAATATGGAAAGAATAGATAAGATAGCCAAAGAAGCTGCCGAGCAGTCTGGGAGGAGTACAGCCCCTATCATAGCTCCCCCAATGAAGATCCGCGAAGCATACGATGAAGCCGAAAAGAACGGAGTGACTTTATTTTTTGATAGAGACGGTGAAGATATAAAAAATATCTCCACTTGGACATCCGATGTCCAAGTGAATATATTTATTGGCGCCGAAGGTGGATGGGATGAATGGGAAACAGAACTCGCAAAAGAAAAAGGATTTCATATCACATCTCTCGGTAAGCTCACCCTTCGCGGAGAAACCGCCGCTATCATCGCAACGTATCTCGCAGTAAATAAATGAGTCCAATAGTGTAATAATTTTTAAATTTAGAAGCTCAACTTCTTTAAGGGAAGTTGAGCTTCTTTTCTTAAAATTTTAAAATTATTCTAATATCGGGATAATAAAAATCCCCCGCTTATTAGCGAGGGCATTGGTAATATCAAGGACGGTCCTTGATATTTTTTATCGTGGTAGAAAAAATTCATCTTTTACCTGACCAACATTTATTCCTGGTCTTAAAATCAAGCCTCTTCTTGTCGGGTTCCTTTCTTTTGTGGTGACGGCTTTATCATTTTCTTTGTCTATCTCCTCCCACATACTTTTAAGCTCTTCCTTATCAACAAAACACCAAATAGCATCAACACTCAAAGCGCCGCTATCTGCGACATAGACAGGAATGAATCCCGGAAAATATTCAGATTTTCTCGGATCGCGACCACTTTTCAGTTTCTGTTTTAGGGCTTCTCTTAATAACCCCTTCGGATATTCTAAAGTTCCTATTTCCAAATCTTTAGAATTAATATTCATACGGAACCTCCTTTCTAATACCCCCAATGACAATCAAAATGAAACCAGTTGTTCTTGTTCTTTAATGTTTGTTCTCTTTTGTTTTCATTATCAACCTCCCTTTGGTGTTCTTTATAAACAGAGATCACTCCATTGATTATCTTTTCAATCGTCTCTTTTACTTCTCGATTAATAGAAAGATCCATGGGATTAATATGCTGAGCTCCACCATAAGAAGCGTGAACCTTGATCGTATCATTAAAAATGTTCTCCTTGGGGAAAAACGACTCAAAAAATTCTTTCATCTTTTTCACTCTCCTTTCAAAATTTTAAAAGTACTTAATCATGAAATAAAACTAGCACAGTCACACAAAAAACAAAAGACCTCTAACGGGAGAGGTCTTTTTAATATTGATTCTAGATTGCCACGTCTCGGCTTAAATGTCTCGACTCGCAATGACGCGCTACGCGCTATTTTCGGCCAGCGACGATTGTAGCCTCAACGTTCTTTGGAACAATTTCGTACCTATCAAACTCCATCACAAAACTAGCACGTCCTTCTGTCATAGAGCGAAGGGTTGTAACGTAACCAAACATTTCAGACAAAGGAACTTTGGCCTTAATAGCTTTGACTCCAAATCTGTCTTCCATTCCTTCAATCTGCCCTCTTCTTCCACTTAGGTTTCCAGTTACGTCTCCCATGAACTTTTCAGGAGTCACGATTTCAACTTTCATAATAGGCTCCAGGATAACCGGCCTTGCCTTTTTACAAGCTTCTTGGAAGGCCATAGAACCTGCTAGTTTGAATGCCATTTCTGAAGAGTCAACGTCGTGTGAAGAACCAAATGTGAGCTCAACTGAAACATCAACGATTGGGAATCCTGCGACGATACCTTTTCCGAGGGCTTCTTTAACACCCTTCTCAACAGCAGGGATGAATTCCTGAGGAATAACACCTCCTTTAATGGAATTGATGAACTCAAAGTGGTCATCCCTCTTAACATTCTTGGGTATCTTTGCTCCTTCTTCGAGAGGCTTGAGTGGTCTTACGGTAAGAACAGCGTGACCATACTGACCCTTTCCTCCAGACTGCTTGATGTATTTATTTTCAGCTTCAGCTTCTGTTGTAATTGTCTCTCTATAGGCAACTTGGGGTTTACCTGTTGTTGCATTTACCCCGAACTCTCTCTTCATTCTATCTACCAAAATTTCAAGGTGAAGTTCTCCCATACCTGCGATAATAGTTTCAAGTGTCTCTTCATCTGTCTTAACCTTAAATGTTGGGTCCTCATCAGAAAGTCTCTTGAGGGCAAATGACATCTTCTCCTGGTCAGCCTTTGTTTTTGGCTCAATTTTCAATTCAACAACAGGATTTGGGAATACGATTCTATTCAATATGATTGGCTTGTCTTCATCACAAAGAGTATCTGATGTTTTTGTATCTTTAAGTCCTACAATAGCGGCAATTTCTCCGGCAAAAACTTGAGTTATTTCCTCTCTATCATTTGCGTGCATTCTCAAAATACGTCCAACTCTTTCTCTTGTACCTTTTGTGGCGTTATATAGATAAGTACCAGATGACAAGACTCCTGAATAAACCCTGATGTAAGTAAGCTGTCCTACGAATGGATCTGACTGAAGTTTGAAAGCCATAGCAGCTAAAGGTTCTGAATCGGAAGCCTCTCTCGTCATCTCATCTCCTGTAACAGGATCAAATCCTTTAACTGGTGGAATGTCACGAGGTGCGGGTAAGAAATCAATAACAGCATCCAATACTAACTGAACTCCCTTATTCTTTAAAGCAGAACCGCAGAAAAGTGGGAAAAGATTATTTGCAATAACCTCTCTTCTTATAACCTTCTTAAGTTCATCCAAGTTTATTTCTTTTCCTTCAAGGTATTCACCCATTAACTTATCATCGTGCTCAACAATTCTTTCAATACTATCAGCTCTTGCTGCCTTTGCATCCGCCAATAAATTCTCAGGAATTTCCTTTTCAACAATCTTATTTCCCATTTCTCCCTCGAAGTAATAGGCCTTCATTCTCATAAGGTCAATAACTCCTTCGTGCTGATCTTCTGTTCCGATAGGAAGTTGCATCCTTACACAGTTCTTGTTTAATCTTTCTAGAATTGTTTTGTAACAGTGATCAAAAGAAGCACCTGTTCTATCCATCTTGTTGGCAAAACAGATTCTTGGAACACGGTACTTATCAGCCTGTCTCCATACAGTCTCTGACTGAGGCTCAACACCTGCGACACCATCAAATACAACAACACCACCATCGAGAACCTTAAGAGATCTCTCGACTTCAGCTGTGAAGTCTACGTGGCCAGGAGTATCAATAATGTTAAACTGACACTTCTTACTTGTGTCTCCGACTGGCATATATGAAGGGCTCCAGAAAGCAGTAATAGCCGCAGAAGTAATTGTAATACCTCTCTCCTTCTCCTGTTCCATCCAGTCTGTAGTGGTCTCTCCTTCGTGAACCTCACCTATCTTGTGCGTCACGCCTGTGTAATACAAAACTCTTTCAGAAGTTGTTGTCTTACCGGCATCAATATGCGCAATGATCCCGAAGTTTCTTACTTTTTCTATAGGTGAAATTCTCTCCATAAAATTATTAAAATATATTTATAAATTAAAATCTAAAATTCAAAATCCCGACTTTGTGGTCGGGATTTCAATTACCAAGCAAAGTGAGCAAATGCTCTGTTGGCCTCAGCCATTTTATGTGTATTTTCTTTCTTCTTGAAAGCTTCTCCTTCATTCTTACTTGCGAGGATTAACTCATCTGCAAGTTTTGATGCCATAGGTGCCCCCTTCTTGCTTTCTGCAGCTCCAATTATCCATCTCATAGCGAGAGCCATTCTTCTATTTGGCTTAACCTCTCTAGGGACCTGGTAAGTGGCTCCTCCGATTCTTCTTGATCTTACCTCAGTAACTGGACCAACATTATTTAAAGCATTTTCAAAAACCTCTATAGGTTTATCTGTCTTAGCCTTCTCCGCTATCTCTTTCATTGCATCATATACTACAGTTCTTGCTGTGTTTTTCTTTCCACCGATCATAATATAATTTATGAACTTAGAAAGATCTGCTGATTTGTAGACCAGATCTGGCTGTATTGGTTTTCTTGCTTTTATTTTTCTTCGCATAGTTTATTTGATTTTTATCCGTCGTCATTGCGAGCCGAAGCGTCTTAGCTGAGGCGTGGCAATCCAGATTTAATTCGTAATTCCTAATTCTTTATTCTTACTTCTGTTTAGGCTTCTTCATTCCATATTTACTTCTCCCTTGTCTTCTTGTGTCAACTCCAGCACAATCCAACATTCCTCTAACAATATGATATCTGACTCCCGGTAAATCTTTAACTTTTCCACCTCTAATAACAACAACAGAGTGTTCCTGTAGGTTGTGTCCCATTCCTGGAATGTAGGCTGTTACTTCGAGACCATTTGTAAGCCTTACTCTCGCAATTTTTCTAAGGGCTGAGTTAGGTTTCTTTGGTGTAGTTGTTTTTACAACAGTACAAACACCCCTTTTAAAAGGAGACGGATAATAAACAGGTCTATTTTTCTTAACATTAAAACCCTTGGCTAATGCGACCGTGCTTGATTTTGTTTTGACCGTTTTTCTAGGTCTTTTTATTAATTGGTTTATTGTTGACATCGTAGGCGATAATATAGCAGGTCTAATAAATAAATCAAGTACCCAAGCGATTTAATTATATTAGATATATATAAATCAAATTTTTCTAGTTAGACAAATATACAAGAAGTGTATTTATTATTGGATCTATTACCGTTCCCCAGATGAAAAAAAGGAAAATAAAAAGAAGGATGAGCTGGTTGCTATTAAGAAATTCTTCTATCTTTCTGTGATTATATGGAAGAAAAGAGAAGAGCACTTTCGAACCGTCAAACGGCGGAATTGGCGTTAAATTAAAAATTGCCAAAACGAAATTTATAAGAACAATATAAATAAGGAGGGGATAAATTTCAGGAGAGGCCAATCCATCTAAAATTCTTGTTTTTATTATCACACCAAATACAAAAGCAATAAAAATATTCATAACAGGTCCAGCCAAGGCAACTACAGCAACTGACTTATCACCCCCTCTCAAATTATATTGATTATAGGGAACAGGCTTGGCCCATCCAAAAGTAAAACCCATTATTGAAGTAAATATTGGAACAATTATGGAGCCAACCGGATCTATATGTTTCAAAGGATTTAAAGTTAGCCTACCTGCAAGTTTTGCTGTAGGATCTCCGAGCATGTATGCAACATAACCGTGGGACACTTCATGTGCTACCACAGACATAATAAGTATCGCTATTGAGAATATTAGACTTATTTCACTAAACATTTTTATATCTTGCTAATTAATTAATCATATGCTAACATAAAAAAACTTAATTCGAAAATATATTCACCCTGTTTAGTAAATTTTTGGAAAAATTAAAATTTGTTTACAACATGATTAACGGGGGGGGTAACAGTCGATTCATTAACATATATAATCAATAGGTAAAAACAATTAAACAAATTTTTACTTAACAGGGTAAATGGCAAAGACATGCACAATTTGCAAAAGAGGTAGCATGATGGGTGGAGGTTATTCCAACCGAGTTCGTGCTACCAAATTCAATCCTACGGGAATGGTTAGAAAGCAGATAAATCTTCAGTGGGCAACCATGAAGGATGGGCACAGAGAGAAGATCTGCACAAGATGCATTAAAGGAAAGAAACACCTGGAAGTTAAATAATTTAAACAAAAAGACCTCATTAAATGAGGTCTTTTTGTTTAATATAGAACGACAGCCTCTCCATCGCTTTGAAAAGTTATTGTTCCCTCCTCATCAGTTCTTAGTACAGGTATTCCAAAATACTCAAATCTTTTTATTGTTTCTGGTGCAGGGTGTCCATACATATTTTTCTTACCTACAGAAATGACCGCGTATTTCGGTTTAACATTACCAAGAAAAGAAGGATAAGAAGCATTCTTTGTTCCATGGTGTCCGACTTTCAATACATCGCTTTTTAAATTTTCCCCTTCAATATAAACCAACATATTTTCAATTCCTTTTTCTAAGTCTCCCGTAAGTAAAAAAGAATTTTTTCCATATACTAAACGTAGAACCATCATCCCTTCATGGGGGTCTGTCTTGGAAGAATCTTCGCCCGGAAGAAGTACATCCATTGTGACGTCACCGCCTAAATCTATTTTCATTCCGCGGATAGCCAGAACATCCCGAACATTATTTTCTGCGACAAGTTCCTTAAGTGAAACATAATCAGGAGTTTTTACAGAGACCCCAGACTCCAAAAACCCCGAAACTAAGTAACGCGAAAAAACAGACAAAAGACCGACAACATGATCTGTGTGTGGATGAGAAAGCGCCACAAGATCTATGCTCCTATCATAAAAAGGCATTACTCTACTTAATTCTTGGAGTACTTTTTTATTCGGCCCACCATCTATTAGAATTTGATTACCATTCGGCGTATCTATAAATATCGCATCTCCTTGCCCTACGTCTAAAAAAGATACCGTTAAAATTCCCTGTCTATCCTCTGCGAATACCGCGTACCAGACAAAAAAGCACGACAAAGTCGCGATGCAAAGTAAAATTATTTTAATTTTTTCTTTTTTGTTTTTCACTTTTCGCTTTTCGTTTTACGCTTTTATATTTCTTCAATTGTCCACCCATCTATTTCCGAAGAAAACATTTGACGTGATTTATAAACTATCACAATCATTAAGATCAACAATAAAAGCAAAAAAATATTGATAGCATTCACATTTACAGAAGCAAAAGGTAGTGACGAGAATATATCTACCACAAACAATATATACGATAGTAATGCCCAAGCCAAAGTAGCGACTGGTGTCGCAATATAAAAATTAATAATATTCAACGTCGCAGCCAAGAAACCGAGAAACATCGTTATTGGTATAAAAATCAAAACTAAAATATTAACAGGTAACGCCACTAATGAAAAAGTGCCCATCTTGTAGGCGATGAGAGGAAATGTCGCTATTTGTGCGCCGATTGTTGTGGCCAACACCTCTCGAAGTCCTAATTTTTCAGTTACAAAAGTAAGATATTTTTTGACCATAGGAGAAATATAGAGAAGACCGAGTGTCGCCAGGAACGACAGTTGGAAAGACATATCAAATATAAGTATTCGTGGATTGTGAAGTATCATCAAAAATCCTGCCACAATAAGCGCCGATGAGGCTTCATAAAGTCTGCCTGTCGTTTTTGCCAAAAGTATAATGAGTGCCATTATCGCCGCACGGACAGTGGACGCCCCTCCGCCTGTCATTATTGTAAAAAGAATAATGGACACTGCTCCAAGGAAAGATGCCGAGGAACCGGATAAAAATCTTGAAATTACTTTCATAACAGAATCAGAAATTATTGTGAGATTATATCCGGAAAGAACCACGATATGAGAAAGTCCTGCTATTCTAAATTTATTTATCCATTCTGTTCCAAGCGATTCCCTTGCGCCAAGAACAAGTCCTGCAAGTAAAGATGAATGTGGCTCAGGTAAAACTTCATTTATATTTTGTGTAAAAAAGTTTTTTATCAAAAATAAATAACGGCTTAAACTAAAACTTTTGTCTGAAGAAATTATTTTTACCTTTGGATTTTCAATAAGAAAATAAATATCATCTTTTGCAAGATAAGAAACATAGTCAAAATCTTCTGAGAAATTTTCAGGCTTTTTAATTTCCCCGACAAGTTGTAGTGTGTCCCCGTACTTGTATCTTGGAACGGTAGCCGTCTTTATGAGTATTTTTTCTGAATTATTGTCATTCTCCACCATCACAATCGCCTGAAGTTTACCATTCTTTTCCTCTGGCTCATCAAAAACGACAACTCTTAAAGAAATAACTCGTCCATCCAAACCATTTAGATACGAGACCGATTCCCCTACCCTAAAATCATACCAAACGGTTCCGAGCGTAATAAACATAAAGATAACGACATACTTTTTTACATCTACGCCATGGCGTAGATGGTTGTTATAAAAATACTGAGAAATAAAAAGTATAAGCGAAACAAAAAATAAGAGTAGGGAAAAGGAAAATCCCAGATCAAAGAAAGATCTGAAAGCCACACCTAATATAAAACCGGAAATAATATTTGTTCTGGACACAGACGCAAATACTACTACCGAGCCCCACCCCCCTATGTTTTAACTAACCTCTTTTGACACTTTTTCTTGTTGAAATAAATGTAACATTTCTATTGGAGTTTTTCCATTTAGACCGCAGTGTTCTAGATTATTATAATCTTCGTTCCAAATTTTAATTTTGGC
>Ga0209417_1001806_pt1 | contig 37350 bp, 30 predicted proteins | sample RifGroF2_FD_184002 | JGI IMG/M metagenome (GOLD analysis project Ga0209417, IMG submission 184002) | Groundwater microbial communities from Rifle, Colorado, USA - Groundwater F2 (SPAdes) (version 2) | ecosystem: Environmental > Aquatic > Deep subsurface > Groundwater | place: Rifle, Colorado... | reverse complement strand
GTAAGATCGAACAAACCACTATGCTCGTTCAAGATGTTAGCAATGCATCCCGTGAACAGATGCAGGGTATCGGTCAGATCAATACCGCTGTCACACAACTCGATCAAATGACCCAAGAGAATGCGAAAGTTGCCTCGAATGTTTCTCAAACTTCGGATGTGATTCAAGAACTCTCCGAAGAGATCAATCGAGAAATTGAAAGTAAAAGTTTTAGAGGCAAAGCTGAACTTTTGCGTCAAGTCTAAGAGGGATATCTCCCTCAAATCCCTCTATTGTATTAAAATGAATTTGTATTCATTTTAATATTACCCTTCCTTATACTGCAACAAAACTGCAACAGAAAACACCTAAACTTCCGCATCTTAAACGCCCCTAATAAGGACTACCTATGCTAGACAATTTAACGATCAAACAAAAATTGCGGCTCATTCCGATTATCGCTGTTTTTTTGATGATTATTTCCGCCGCAGTTTTTACGATTTATCCGAGATTCGCTTTGGTGACTTTTATTAGTACTATTGCTTTATTCTTGATTTTTGCAAGAACCGTATCATTGACGGTACTAAAAAGTATTAATGAACTTCACAAAGGGTTTGAAATCATCAACAGCTCTAGCAGCACTGATCACCGATTAGAGATCAACGGTAACGATGAAGTTGCCGAAGTGTCAAAACTTTTTAACACCTATATGGAAAAACTCGACACCATTGCGATTAAAGATAAAGAAGCTATCGAGGATATCGCCAATGTTGCCAAAATGATGGCAGTCGGTTTCGTCTCGGTACGTATCAAAGCGGAAGCAGGAAGTCCCGGATTGCAACAAGCGGTAAGAGGTTTTAATACCGCTTTGGCAGAGATGGAAAAAGCGACTATCGAAATTTCTCGAATTATGTCTGCACTGGGAACCAGTAATTTTGCGGTTGAGTTCGAAACCGGAAAATACTCAGGAGAGCTGGGCGGTATGATGACGAGTTTGCAAGGACTTAGTGAGAGTGTCGGTGATTTTATGGCACTCCTCTCTCAAAACGGGCTGGCACTTAATCAAGGAGCTTCTACCCTCTCGAATGCGAGTAATAATCTTTCTGTTTCTAGTAATACCCAAGCATCGAGTCTCGAAGAGACCGCCGCCGCTATCGAAGAGCTGACGAGCAATATCGCCGCTAACAGCCAAAAAGCGACCGAAATGGCATCTTTAGCCCGTGAAGCCCAAACAGCAGCGAGCGAGGGGAAAACTCTCTCTAATACAACGGTCACGGCGATGCATGAGATTAGCCATGCAACAAGATCAATCAATGAGGCAGTCGATATTATCGAAAACATCGCATTTCAAACCAATATCCTCAGCCTTAATGCCGCCGTCGAAGCGGCAACAGCGGGAGATGCGGGTAAAGGGTTTGCCGTTGTTGCCCAAGAGGTACGCAACCTCGCCAACCGTTCAGCCGATGCGGCTCAGCAGATCAAACTTCTCGCGGAGCTTGCCAATACGAAATCGACGGACGGATTACAGGTGAGTGAAAACATGATGAAAGGGTTGGACGTGATCAACCAAAAAATCATGATGACGACTCAGCTCGTTCAAGACGTTGCCAACGGAAGCCGTGAACAGATGGCGGGGATCAACCAGATCAACTCTGCTGTGGCACAACTCGATCAAATGACCCAGCAAAATGCCTCACTCGCAAATGACGTCAGCCATTTGAGCGAAGATATCCTCGGAATGTCACAGTCATTGAGTGATACGGCGGCAAAAACAAAATATCGAAAAGAGTCGGAGAACCGTGTATGCCGAATCGATATGATGTTTGAAACCAATAAACTCAAATTTGACCATGTCAATTTTAAAAACAACAACTTTGGAAAGCTAAAAGATAGCGTCAGTGCATGGACAGTCACCAACGAGACCCAATGTGACCTAGGTAAATGGATTCAAGCACATAACAATGAGAGCTATGCAAAAGGACCTGAGTGGAACGATCTTCTGACTCACCATGCCCATGTTCATCAAAAAGTTCAAGAATTCATCAACCGTGAAAAAAGCGGCGGACGTCCTGAGGAGCTTGAACGAATCGCTAAAGAGATCGAAAACGATACGACAAAAGTATTCGCATCCCTTAATAAAGTCCGCGTTGTGGCTTGCCTCGAAGATCAATAACTCTGCTTGTATTCCCCTCTCCTTTTCTAGAAGGAGAAAAAAATTTACATTTCTAAGAATACACAATTAATCAATAAAAGTTATTTTGCCACAAACTTGCAACACAAAGGTGGCACTATTACTAAAATTCTATGTAAGAAAAGGATGCGATTGAAACATCTATTGCTCTCTATGTGTGCTGTGACAGCACTCATTGCAAATGAAGAGGCTGAAAGTGTAAGTGAAATTTTTACCAAATCACGTATCAGCGGTGAATTACGTGCAATTACTCAAACCAACTCAAAGCTAAACTATATCAATGGAGCTAATGGTTCAAGTCGAACTAATGTTTTAGGCGGAAAAGTAGAACTTGCTACTCGTACTTATAAAGGTTTTGAGGCCGTTGTAACGGCTTATGGGACTGCAAAAGCAGGCAGTGGTCGTAATGAAACCGACGGTGATTATTTGAATAATGGTAAAGAGAACAGCAACTATGCCCTCCTCGGTCAAGCTTTTCTACGATATAGCAACAAAGATAGCTTCATCCAAGCGGGACGGTTTGAATTGGATACCCCTCTTATGAACTCCGATGATATTCGGATAGTTCCGAACCTTTTTCAAGGGGTATATGGGGTTCTCTCCCCGATAGAAAACATTACACTCCAAGCAGGTTATATCAGTCGTATGGCTGGGTGGGAAAATGGCGGAGATAATTCTAAATTCCAAAATATTGGAGCATTGATCGACGGTATGAGTGTATTGGATACCTATTTAGTCGGTAAATCGTCTGTTTCCTTTGCTGGGATCTCTTACGGAAATGAAGAGACTCCTTTTGCACTCCGTATTTTTGATTATATGACTAAAAATGTTATGAATCAAGTGTATGCGGATATGGCTGTTAATGCAGGATTCATAAATCTTCAAGGGCAGTATCTTCGCAGTATAGGTGATGATAAACTCAAAGATTATCTCAACACGAATGCTATTGCTGACACGATGATCGATTCGACTGTATGGGGAGCGAGCGCCACTGTTGCACTCGAAGAGGCAAATCTCGGTTTTAGTGTTGCCTATAATGAATCAAAGAAAAAAACAAATACGTTAAATGGCGGCGGAACAGCTGATTTCTTCGGCGGAGCAAACGATCCGTTCTTTACCTCTATGGATGTTTTAACAGCCCATGAGCTCGGTGGGGTGAAAGCATATAAAGGTGAAATTACTTTTGATCCAAGCGATACGTTAGCGGTTGCGCTGGCACATGCCGTCTTTAAAAAAGATGATGGATTTAAAAATAGAGAGACCGATTTGAGTGTCGCGTACAGTGTACGAGAGAATATTATTCTAGAGGGAATGGTTTCAAAAGTGATAGAAACAGATGATCTAGGTAATGAAACAACGAATAACCGTACCCGCTTAGCGGTACGAGTCGAATTCTAAAAATAAAGGATAAACATGACTATTAAACAAAAGCTAACATTAGGAATCGGCTCAATCGTTGCCGTTGTAGCACTCAATACTGTTATCGGAAGTGTAAATCTCAGCTCAATTACAACTTTAAGTACACAAACGGCAACCGAATCAGTACCGTTTGCAACACTTGCGGCTGATGCAAAATACCAAAGCTGTCAAATGCAACAGTTTGTGACGGATAGTTCTTTAACAAAAGATGCAGAAGTTATGAAAGAAGCTCAAAGTGCTCATGATTTATTTTTATCAGATTTAGCTCAATTTGAAGCAATGTTTAAAAATGAAAATGACACAAAAGCATTGGCAGAAATAGAAGAGATGAAGACTGCGGCAAGAGAAACATTGGAAACCGGAAAACGTATGGCTTCTGCATATAACATAAGCCAATCTGATGGTGATAAAGTAATGGAAGAACTTGATACGGATGTCGTAAAACTAGCTTCTTTAGTCGAAAAACTTCAAAAAGCACAAGTTGATGAAGCCATCTCTAATTCAACAGAAACAATGAATAAAGCAAGCTCCTCATTCACTATTGGTCTTGTTTTTGGAATTTTTACATTATTGATCGGTATAGTCGTAGGGTTTATGTTAACACGTGATATCAGTAATGCGCTTACTTATGTTCAAGGAGGATTAACCTCTTTCTTCCGTTTCCTAAATCGTGAAACCACTAAAGCGGAAATGATCACTCTAAACTCAGAAGACGAATTTGGCCAGATGGCTAAAGTTATCAACGAGAACATTAGTACTATCGAAAAAGGGCTTATTGCGGATGCTAATGCGGTAGCTAATGCGGTTCACGTGGCCAATAAAGTAAAAGAGGGTTATTTGAATGAACAGATCAATGTTATCCCTAATAATCCACAGTTGATTGAACTTCGTAATGTTCTTAATGAAATGCTTACGGGTCTAAACGGAAATGTAGAAAAAGCACTTAGTGTCTTAAATGTTTATTCAACGAATGATTTTACTCCACGTGCCGATAAAGCGTCACTACAAGGTGAAGTGGCGAGTTTGATCGATGGTGTTAACAATCTCGGAAATGAAATCTCTACAATGTTGGGTGCTTCTCTCCGAAACGGTATCGAGCTTCAAGGCGATGCGGGTAATCTCAAACAAGCGGTAGAATCCCTCTCCACCGCGAGCAACCAACAAGCGGCAAGCTTGGAAGAGACAGCGGCGGCGATGGAAGAGATGACCAGTAATGTCCAACAGAATGCCCAAAAAGCAAACGATATGGCATCAATGGCGGCACAAACCGATGCCAGTGCCAAAGAAGGTGCAGAACTCGCACAACGTACTGCAACAGCCATGACAGAGATTCAAGTTGCTACCAACTCAATCAATAATGCTGTTGCTATTATCGAAAACATTGCATTCCAAACCAATATCCTCTCTCTAAATGCCGCTGTTGAAGCGGCAACTGCAGGAGATGCAGGTAAAGGGTTTGCGGTAGTTGCCCAAGAAGTACGTAACCTAGCGAATCGTTCAGCCGATGCAGCTAAAGAGATTAAAGCGATGGCAGAACAAGCGGCTACTAAATCCAATGAAGGGATGTCTATCGCTACCGAACTCACACGTGGGTTTGAAGTAATAGCCGGTAAGATCGAACAAACCACTATGCTCGTTCAAGATGTTAGCAATGCATCCCGTGAACAGATGCAGGGTATCGGTCAGATCAATACCGCTGTCACACAACTCGATCAAATGACCCAAGAGAATGCGAAGATCGCGGCTGAAGCCGATGCTATCGCCAATGCAACCATCGATAAAGCCTCTGCTATGGTAGCAGATGCTTCGAGCAAAAACTTTGTCGGAAAAAACGAGATTCAAGCTCAGGTGAATACGCACAAAACGCTAACCCATAAACCGACCACACGTCCAATGACTAAACCATCGGCAACTCTCTCACCAAGACCAGCCTCCCCTGCTCCGAAACCCTCAATTAAGAGCAGTAACGACGATGTCTGGGAAAGCTTCTAATTCTTACAATTCTTAAGCCCTTTTTGGGCTTTACTCTTCTATTCTACAAATGATATCATTGATTTTATAATACCACAAAAGTATTCGCATCCACAATAAAGTCCGCGTTGCGGTATGCCTTCAAGATCAATAACTCTGATTTTAATCCTCTCTTCTTCTCCCTTTTATGTAAGTATAGAAATTGTCACAAACCCGCAACACTAAAGAGATAAAGTTTGCTTATACAACAAAAGGAAAAAAATGAACTTAATCAATGACCTAAAAATTTCAACGAAAATGACATTGTTATATCTTATTCCATCGATAGCGGCGGTACTAAGTATATTACTTACTTTCCAAATGAATTCAGAAAACGGACTATTTCCAACAATAATCTTATTGTTAGGCATAGTATTAGGATATGCGATTAGAAGTTCTATATTAAAAAGTGTTACGAAGCTAAATAATGACTTCGTAAATCTTAGTGTTCAACACGACAATGCTATTCAATCTGCAGAAAATGATTTATCCGCAATCAATGCACTTGAAATAATTGCACAGCAGGCATCTCTTGGATTTGTATCGGTGCGTGTTCACTCTAAAGCAGGAAGTCAAGAACTTAAAAATGCAATTACGTCCATTAACCGAATGTTTGAAGTTTTTGAAGATATATTTTCTCAAGCAAATACAATACTTGTCTCTTATTCTCGATCAAATTACACTGCCAATGTAACAGTAGGACAATACGGTGGTGAAGTAGGAGGATTATTGCTCTCACTTAAAGCACTTGGAGAAAGTACCGGAGATTTTATTGCTTTGATTAGTAATAATGGAAAAGAGCTAAGCAGCGGAGCACAGATTTTAAATATATCGAGCGAAAGCCTTTCCACAGCTGCTAACGAACAAGCAGCTAGTCTTGAACAAACAGCAGCAGCTGTAGAAGAACTAACGAGTAATATTTCTACAAATAGCCAAAAAGCTATTGAAATGGCTTCCCTAGCACGTGAAACAGAACAGGCGGCTAATGACGGCAAGTCACTCGCCGACACAACCGTACTTTCAATGAATGAAATCAGCAAAGCAACACAGTCAATAAATGAAGCTGTCAGTATTATTGAAAATATCGCATTTCAAACCAATATCCTCAGTCTTAATGCTGCAGTCGAAGCAGCTACTGCAGGAGATGCAGGTAAAGGGTTTGCTGTTGTTGCCCAAGAAGTACGTAACCTTGCAAATCGAAGTGCCGAAGCGGCACAACAGATTAAAATACTTGCCGAACTCGCCAATACTAAATCAAAAGACGGTTTGCAAATCAGTGAAAATATGATGAAGGGATTTGATCTCATCAACCATAAAATTTCACTAACCACCGAACTTGTACAAGATGTCGCCAATGGAAGTCGTGAACAAATGATTGGAATAAATCAAATCAATACAGCCGTCTCCCAACTCGATCAAATGACACAACAAAATGCCCAAAATGCCAATGAAGTCACTTCTTTGGCCAGCGGAATTCTGATTTTGGCTGAAACATTAAACGATATAGCGTCAAAAACGACTTTTTACCCTGAAAGCTGTGATCGCATTTGTCAAGTAGATATGATGTTTGATACTACCAAACTAAAACTTGATCATGTCATTTTTAAAAACACAAATTTCGGTAAACTCAAAGAGCAAAATATCAAATCGTGGATCGTTACTACTGAGACACAATGTGCACTTGGAAAATGGATACAAGAACATAGTAATGAATCATATGCGCAAGGAAAAGAATGGAAAGAACTTCTAGCAAATCATACCCACGTTCATAGAAAAGTACAAGAATTTGTAAATATGAAGACTTCCGGAAAACTCTCAAATCATGAGATTAAAGTACTTTCTCTCGAAATAGAGCAGGATACTGCTTATGTTTTCAACGCATTAAATCAAATTCGTGCTTTAGCATGTAAAAAGTATTCCTCATAGTAAAGGAGCATAATTTTTTACTAATGCATTCAAAAAGCACGATATTCGATTAATCTAGGTAAAACATTATGAAAATTTTGCTTTTAAAAAAAAACAGCCCATTAACATATGCAATTTGTGAATATTTGATTTCTGTGTTTCACACTGTCGATTATTACGAAAAAGACGAAGATATCATGAATATCATTCATAATGTCCCTTATGATATGTATCTGATAGATATCCCAAGCAACGACTCCTTTGAATTCAATTATTTAAAGATAATTAGAGAAAATTATTCGAAGGCGCTGATTATTGTGACCAGTTCAAATCAATGTATAGAAAGTGTTGCATCTGCATTTATTACAGGATGTAACGATTATCTAAAAAAGCCTTTTCATCTTAAAGAACTCGAACTACGTATTAATCGATTTATTCCGTTTTTAATTGATGAAAAATCATCTATTATTGCATTAAATGAATACTACACATTTGATACAAAGACCTCTACATTATTCTACGAAGGAAAAGCACAGTATTTCACTAAAAATGAATCTTATCTCATCTCGTTATTTATTGAAAATAGAAATACCATTCTTACAGAAAAGCAAATAAGTCTATATATTTGGAATGACAGTATGAGTGATTACGCAAAGATACGCTCACTTATCCGGCATGTTCGGAAAAAACTAAGAACTAACTTTATACAAAATATCCGAGGATTAGGCTATATGTGGGTAGATATAATATAGCTTCACCTCTTTAATCATCCACTTGCTCTAAATTTATAAACTTTTGACAATGATGTAAAAAATCTAAATGATAGTAAAACTAAAAATCATGGATTCTTGGAAATGCTGATTATTAAATAATCACAATTGACTATCAATGCAACAAATATGCAACACTAACGCTATAGGATACTTAAAAATTAACGAATAAAAAAGTGTCTAGTTTTGGGGGTCATTCCACTAAATATGACTCGGCATTAATCAAATCTTTATGTTTTGCCACAAACTTGCAACACTAATATGGGATACTGCTAAGACAGATTAGAGATACCGAAAAATTAATCTACGGTTATGACGTTTCGAAAAGTATTGAAGGAATAGTTATGAAGAAAATATGGAATTTACTGGAAGACGACTCCGGTTTTCCCTCGTTGGAAGATGCGGGCTATACCATCGCTTCAGCCGAAGAGGCAGATTGCGATGTAATGATCTGTGGATTGGAACATGTTGAATACGCGGGAGCTTTGGTAAATCCTTATGAAAGCTTTTTTATCGTCGCACTCGACAATCCAGACCATGAACGTCACTTAGTGCCGAATACCTTTAGCGCATGGATCGACCGTAAACGGCTTCATCGTTTACCGAGTATGCTCGACGCATATCGATCCCATATCGATCAAAAAGGGAAAACACGAGCGCTTCGCGACACGCTCCAGCGTTTTAGCGTCGATACGTCAGTGCACTTTGCGAACCTTGAGGGGATCAAGCTCAATATGCGCGAGAGTACCAAAGAGATTGAGACGATTTTCGAAGAGCGTGTCGAAGAGATGCGTGCCATACATAAAGATACTACCCTCGCCCATGACAAGCTCACTGCCCTAAAAGAACAGATTGTTCCGAAAGAGTTTAACGATTTGGAAGAGTCATGGAATATGACCCGATCGATTCTCGATCGTACTGATGAAGTGATCAAAGCGATGTTCGGATTTATCATGGTACTTCAGTGCGAAGACCGCATTACCCAGATGATCGATGGAATCGGAAAGATCATGGATGATGATATCAATTATGCAGCAGAGATGGGATGTATCCTCTCTCCGGATGAAGAGGCCGCACTTAAAGAGCGTCTCGTACCGTTTTACACCATTCAAGATCAACGTGATTTTGTACAGGGTAAAGATGACGCTATGCAAAAATGCAAGCCGGATCAAAGTGAAATAGATGAGTTCACTCTGTTTTAAAATCTGCCTCATGTGAGATAACGGTTTAGTGTTGCCTGAGAGGGCTAAAAAAAATTAACTTATGGAGAGAAAAAATGCCAAAAATTCTAATTGTAGATGATTCAAATATGTTGCGTGATATGGTCAAATATGCTTTAAATGAAGGTGGATACCCGGATGTTGTCGAAGCAGTAGACGGAGTGGACGGTTTGGAAAAAGCAAAATCGGCAGTTTTTGATTTAATCGTTACCGATATCAATATGCCGAATATGAACGGATTTGATTTAATCGTCGAGCTACGCAAGCTTCCGACGTATGCGAAAACTCCGATTTTGACCCTTACGACCGAGAAAAACGATGACATGAAAGCAAAAGGAAAAGCTGTCGGAGCGACAGGCTGGATCGTTAAACCGTTCGTACCCGAACAGCTTCTTAAGGCGGTGGGAATCGTCCTGAGCCGATAAGGATACCTATGGCAGTGTTTGATATTAATAAATATCGTCAAATGTTTTTAGAAGAAGCGGAAGACATATTTGAAACCATCGATACCATTTTGCTCGAAGCGGAAGAATCGGGTGATATGGACAATGAAACGGTTAATTCTCTGTTTCGTTCCGTCCATACGCTCAAAGGGAACTCGGCTTCGGTAGAACTTGCTATGTTCGCCGCACTTGCCCATGAACTTGAATTTTTCATGGACAGATTACGCAACGGTGAACTCGCATTTGAAGAGAGCATGGCAGAGCTTCTGATTGAAGGGGTCGATACCCTCAAGCAGATTTTGGAGATGGAACTCTCCGGTGAACTCGAAGAGAGTTTTTTCCATACAACAAAAATGTCTTTACTCCAAAAAATTGAATCGTTTAGCGAAGACGCTCAAGAGATGGTAGAGTTAGTCATTCTCGAAGAGGAAAAAGATGATTTTGGATTGCTTTTACCGACCGATGATGATAAAGGGTTCGGACCCATTTCGGGTGAATACTCTGAGAAACCAGAAGAGATGCCTGAAAGTATGGAAGAGTATTTCGGACTCTTCGATGATGAGGCTCCGCAAAGTGAACTTCCTCCATTCGAAGATGTTTTCGGACTTTTCGATGATCTTGAAGAGATAACGATGAAAGAGGCCAAAGAGGAGATGTTCGGATTCTTCGATGAGCTAGAAGATCACTCCATCTCTGTGGCAACCGTTTCATCAAGTGCAGAAGAATCGGATGAGGATCATTTCGGGTTTTTTATGGAGATAGCGCCTCAACTGAAACCAAAAGCTTCTCTACCGGAAAAGAGATCTGAGCCGAACCCTAAAGAGGCACACCCAGAAGCGGCAGTAGATGAATCAAAGGTAGCAAAAAAGTTCAAAGCTGATACGACTTCCAATTCGATTCGTGTCGATCTCTCGAAGATTGACGGGTTGATGAATAATATCGGAGAGCTCGTCATCGCTCATTCGATGCTTTCTCAGTATATTTATACGATGGAAGACCAAAAAACAAAATCTGATTTGAGTGAGCGGCTCGAACTGATCGATCGTCATATCCGCGAGCTGCAAGAATCGGTTATGAGTGTCCGAATGGTTCCGATGGAGACCGTCTTTTCGAAATTTCCGAAAGTCATTCGTGATACAGCGAAGAAACTCGACAAAAAGATCGATTTCCGCAGCTTCGGAGAGAGCGTCGAGATCGATAAGGCAATGATTGAGGGGCTAACCGATCCGTTGATGCATATCGTACGAAACGGTCTTGATCACGGTATCGAATCTCCTGAGCGACGACGTAAAGCGGGCAAACCCGAAACCGGTACTCTAATGATGAGTGCGGAGCAGGCTAACGGTCAAATGATTATTAAAATCCAAGACGACGGTGGCGGGATCAATCTTGCCAAAGTAACCGCCAAAGCGTTAGAAAACGGCGTCATAGATGAACACCAAGCGTATTCTATGAGTGATGAAGAGAAAGCGATGCTTATCTTCGCACCGGGTCTTAGTACGGCTGACGCTGTCACTGATATTTCCGGGCGCGGTGTCGGGATGGATGTAGTTATGTCTAACATCAAAAAACTCGGCGGAATCGTCAAAGTCGATACTGAAGAGGGGTATGGAAGTACGTTTACTATTGCACTTCCTCTGACCCTCGCGATCTTGGATGGGCTTAATATCCGTGTCGGAACGGAGCAGTTTATTTTGCCTCTCTCAGCCATTATCGAATCGATCAAACCTGAAGAGGAGATGATCAAACAAATCGGTGATACGCAGTCAGAAGTGTTGATGCTTCGCAACGAGTTTATCCCTGTCGTACGGTTACATACGATTTTTAACGTTGAATACGAGCATCAAAAACTCTCGGACGGGTTGTTGATCGTGGTTCGCTCGGCGGCGCAAAAAATCGCTCTGTTCGTTGATGAATTTATGAATCAGCAGCAGTTTGTCATTAAGCCGCTCGATCGAAATTTCCGTAATGCACGAGGAATAGGCGGAGCGACGGTACGCGGAGACGGAACCATCGGTCTTATCATCGATACGATGAACATATTAGATAAAAACTACTAGGAGAGCATTATGTCAATCATAGAGAGCAATCAACTCCTCACTTTTAAACTCGGAAATGAAACCTACGGGATTCAAATCTCTAAAGTGAGAGAGATCCTAACCTACCCTACCGTTACCCCTATTCCCGACGCGTCACGCTGGGTTAAAGGGGTGATTAATTTGCGCGGAGAAGTGGCTCCCGTCATCGATTTACGGGTACGATTTAACATCAATAACGACCCTGTTTATACGAATCGCACGATCATTATCGCCGTTAAAACCCAAGATGCACGGATGATAGGTCTGGTCGTCGATGAAGTATCCGATATGGAAAATGCCGAACTCGACCGCCTCTATCCGGCACCCGATATGGGGACGTCAATCGCTCCCGAATATCTCAAAGGGCTGTTTAAAAAAGAGGACAAAATGATTGTAATCCTTGATATTGACCGTATTTTGGATAAAGAAGAGATGCAAAAGCTTTCTCGTCAATCTCCTGAGACAACGCATGTACTCAGCGCGTCAGCTTGATCGTGCGCGTGATCTCGCGTATCGTCATAGCGGGATTACGCTGGGTGACAATAAAGATGTAATGATCTCTAATCGTCTCGATAAACTGAAGCGTTCTCTTAATTCCGATGATATCGATGCGATTTTAGCATTGGTTGAAAACGGCCATCACATTGAGATATTTGTCAGTACATTTACCACCAATAAAACTAATTTTTTTCGTGAAACGTTTCATTTTGATGATCTCAAAGAGCGGGTCGTCAAACAGGCTATCGAATCGAATCAGCCTCTTAAAATCTATTGTTCTGCGGCTTCGACGGGTGAAGAGCCCTACTCGATTCTGATGACGATAGAAGAGGCTAATCGCGAATACAAAACGGCATTGTCGAATTATTCCCTCCTTGCGACCGATATTGATTTGGATGTCTTAAAACATGCCTCTAACGGTATCTATGAGTGGAATAAAAATGCGGATGATTTTCCTTCATGGATAAAGCCTGCTGAGTATTTTAAACGCAGAGCGCATCCAACAAAAGAGGATGATTATCTGATTAAAGTCAAAGATCATCTTATGCGTAAAGTTCGGTTTGATCAGATGAATTTAATGTCAGTAAGCTATCCGTTTAAGTCTGAAGAATTTGATGTTGTTTTTTGTCGAAATGTACTTATCTATTTTAATCAAGACGATCAAAACGCTATTTTGAAAAAACTTTTTAGAACCCTTAAATTGGGTGGAACACTCTATCTTGGACATTCAGAAAGTCCGTTGGAACTTGCCCCTTATGTAGAGCGGTGCGGACAAAATATATTTGTAAAAACAAAAGAGTACTTATGAAAATTATCAAAGGGACGGTAGATTCTAAAATCGTTAAATTATCCCATCCTGATGCAATCAAATACATACAAAACAAAGAGACGCTCGGAATTATCGGCGGTGAGTTTGCTATAACCTACGATAGCGATAATCTCCCTATTACGACACTGTTGGGATCGTGTGTTGCGGTAATGCTGTATGACAGCGTTTTGCAGATCAAAGGGATGAACCACTTTCTTTTGCCCTCCTCCTGTACGCAGGGGACGTCATGCCGGTTCGGTCTTTATGCGATGGAATCGATGCTGAATGAAATGTATAAACTTGGATGCCGTAAAGAGAATATTAATGCGAAAATTGCCGGAGGAGCCAACGTCCTGCACAATTTCAGCGACAACATCGGGGAGCGCAACGTGATGTTTGCCCGAAGTTTTTGTCGCTCCGAGGGGATTCGGGTGGTAGCGGAGAATGTTTTGGGAACAAACGGGCGGGTCGTTATGCTCGACAGTGCTTTTAATACCGTCTCTAAAACAATCATAAATCGTTCGATGGATGAGCGGCTGGCGAATGCCGATCGCGAATTGGAAAAAATTATCAACAAAACTGATAAGGTTCCGCTCGATAACGCTGTTACCTTATTTTAGGAGAATCAGATGTATACGGTTATTGTAATTGACGACTCTCCTCTGATGCAGCGTATCCTCTCAGACATGATTTCGCGTCTTGAAGATTTTAAAGTGATTGCAACCGCATCGGACGCTTTTGAAGCTCGTGATCTGATTAAACAGCATGAGCCTGATTTGGTCACTATTGATATCAATATGCCAAAAATGGACGGAGTCACATTTTTACGCAATTTAATGCGGCTTCATCCGATGCCCGCAATCGTTATTTCTACGGATGCGTCACGCCATCACGATGTTTTCGACGACGGTGCCGTCGGCTTTATCGCGAAAAAAGGGATTGGCGAAAAGGATGAATCATTTTTTGCGCGGATCGAAGATACGCTGATGCGTTTGACGTTTTTAATTGATCGCTATAAAACGAAAAACAGAGCCAAAAAAGAGCCTATCGAGATCGAAACAGAAAAAATCCATCCTGATGCGCTGCTTGTAAAAAAACCGGCACTCATTCCTGCATCCAAAGTCATTGTGATCGGAGCATCTACGGGAGGCGTTGAGACCCTGATGAGGATATTTTCTCAGATCTCCCCTCCTCTTCCGCCGATATTGATCACGCTACACATTCCGTTCGGATTTTCGGGAAGTTTTGCGGAGCGGCTCAATCGACTCTCTGCTTTGAGCATTAAAGAGGCGCAAGAGGGTGATATGGTAAATGAATCATCGGTTTATATCGCTCCGGGAAACCGACATATGCTTTTGGAAAACCGTCAAGGGAAATATTTTATTAAACTTCTCGACGGTCCCCGTATCAGCCGTCATAAACCGAGTGTCGATATTCTTTTTCGCAGCGTCAACAATGCCGCCGGCTCAAAAGCCATGGGGATCATGCTAACGGGGATGGGAGATGACGGTTCTATCGGAATGAAAGAGATGTATGACTCGGGTGCATTGACAATAGCACAAAGTGACAAAGATTGCGTTGTTTTCGGAATGCCGCTCAAAGCTATCGAAGCACAAGCCGTTCGCGAAGTAGTACATTTGGGTGATATCCCTCAGCGTATCCAGACTTTTTAAGACACAACACGCTGAGAACAGAATTTAAGATAGGTTGTATATGAAAAAAATACTCATAGTAGATAAGAATAGAGAAAGTCGATTATATCTTCGTACCATGTTAGAAGAGTATGCCCATGATACACGAAAAAAATTTGTGATTTATGAAACCGATAACGGTAATGAAGCGGTTATGATGTCCGATCACGAGAATTACGATATGGTCTTCATCGATGTTGAAATTTCTGAGATGGAGAGTGCGAAAGCAACGGAGCTGATTCGTGAAAAAAATTCCAAAGCGATGATCGTCGTTGTCTCTGACTCAAAAGACCCTGAAATACGGAGCCGAATCTTGCGGAGCGGAGCGGAAGATTACATCAAAAAACCTCTCGACACCGATCTTTTTTACTCACGGTTAGACAACTATACCGCACTGATCAAATCACGCCGATTGCATCTTTCTATCCATGAAGGGCATAACCTTTACGGGGATGCAACGTATGGTCGGACTATCTCATACTTTATCAAAGAATATGATGTTTTGGCTGAGTTTTGGGAATATTATCTCCTTGAGACGCAAGAGACGAGAACCCTTACCGATGCATGTCGACGATGCAATGTCGGAAAAAGTATTCTCAATTCACATCAAGCGTCTACTCGTCTATCCGATACCGTACGTGCGATTTATGACATCTCCATACAAGCGCTTAATATCAACGTGACACCGCATATATGGATCGAAGAGTCTGATAAAAACATCTACTTTACCATCGAAGGTTTGAGTCAAATCAACCCTGATCGGATCAGGGCGATTCTAAACAAAATCCCTGAACTCAATACGTATATATTTGACCACTATAAAGTTACCATACTCATCCCTCGTGAAAAAGTCGATCTGTGTAAAGTTGAAATTCCGTCTGATCCAAAAAAGAGCAGCGAGACGATTATCATGACAGAGACACCAAAGAGTGAGATTCAACCGCAAGTCGTCGCAGAAACCTCTCTGGAGCCTGTCGTTGAAAATCAAATCTTTTACTATATGGATGAAGAAGATTTAGAAGATATCAAAGAAAATCTTTCGCGGCTAAATACCCTTTTACTGATGGTAGGAAGCGGAGATATCCGTTACGATGAAGTTGAAGAGATCGCTTATTATCTCGATAGGATCGGAAAATCTGCATCTATCTATTCAGAAAGCTATCCGATTGCGAGATCATTAGGCGAATTGTCCTCTACCATTAATAACAATGTGCAAACTTTTATCGATAAATCTTCTTCTTTGGGTCTCTTTTGTAAAACCTTCGGATTAGATTTGACACATTGGCTGCAAATGATTTTCTATGACGGTGCGCCAAGCGTCAACTTTATGGATGATACGATTATCAGCAATGCCCAGATGGTGGGCAACATGTTATGTGTCAATGAATCCCCGAGCGAATCAATCGACATGGACGATATTTTCGATTTCTAAATTGCGACAAACTTGCAACACTAAAACCTTATGATTCTTTATCTATATTGAATCAAAGGGTTATATTTGATATTCAGCCTTTTTGTAGTTGTATTTGCAACATTTGTTTTTTTACTTTCAGTGATGAGTTATGTCTTCCGTATTGTCAGTATCAACGAATAATTCTTTCGAACATTTACTCGAAGAGATAATTGCCAAAGCCCGCCTAAAAGGGGCAAAAATTCTCACGTGGTATCAATCTCCCAATGGCAGAACGGTTATCGAAATTTATGGAAAACTTCCGATTTTTTACTTAAGTCGGCACGCGGCTATCGATAGTATTATCCACCAATACAATTTGATTTCCCAATACCGACATCTCTACCAAAGTGCAACACAAAAATTCAAGTTACTAACAGTAGAAACAACGGGACAAGAACATAAAGTCTCCACTACATCCAAAGCTATTTATGAATGTGAAATAGTTTTTGGGAATATGGATAACGAACTTACGGCATCCACAAGAAGAAAACTCTATGCAGCGTTAGAAAAAATCAACGCTTCTGAACGGATGAGCCCCTCAGAGTTTTATCTTTTTCAAAATGTCTTGATAGATCATTTTCGTGACAAAGTTATCGAAGCCCGCTCCACGAAAAAGAAAAAACAGCTTCAAATGTTTCTCCGTTTTCTTAAAGAGATAAGTCACTCCGATATTGAATAAGCATTTTGCGACACTATTGCAACAGTAAACATTTATGATTCTCTCACTTATTTAAAAGAAGGCTCATCATGCTAACGACCGTCAAATCAAAAATAATTTTCACAATAATATTTTTCAGTTTTATTGGTATGGGGGCAATATATTCGTATATATCCTCATCATTGAATACCTTTTCGAATGAAACAGCCAAACGTTCATTAATGATGCTCAGCGATTCTATCTTTCAAACTCTTTCACTAAGTATGCTCGCAGGCGATCCGAAAGTTGTTAACGAAGCCATTGCCCATGCACAGGAGATCGACGGTGTTTCTAAAGTCGAAGTTCAAAAATCTAAGCAGGTAATTGAACTGTTCGGGCTAAATGAAAAATTCAGCGATGATCCGATGATTCAGGAAATTTTTAAAAGCAAAAAGCCGCAAGTCATAGAGAGCAGCGATAAAGGGCATATGATTCGTCTCCTTCAGCCGCTGATCGCACAAGAGAGATGTTTGGCATGTCACACCAATATTCAAACGGGCGAAGTCTTAGGGGTTATGGATCTGGTTGTTTCGTTGGAAAAAAATGATGCGGAGATCGGAGATACACAATTTATTTTATTGATTGCATTAAGTATTACGATTGTAGCTTTTGTCGTCATCCTTTCTATCTTTTTCGGAAAAGAGATATTGCACCCTCTTGAAGAACTCAAAAAGCGCATCAATGAATTAGTTAACGGGGATAAAGATTTAACGAAACGGCTTGCGGTAACTAAAAAAGACGAGTTTGCCGAAGCGGCTATCGAAGTCAACCATTTTGTCGCTATGGTTCAAGATACCGTCAATGAAGTAAAAATATTGGGCGCACAGAACTCTATGATTGCAGCCACAATTACCGAGGCTACACATAGTATTTCAAAAGGGGTAGAACAAGAGCGTTCTATTGTCAAAGAAGCCACTGATAAAAGTATCTCTATCAAAGAGATATTGTCGAAAAGTATCTTGATCTCCGAACAAACACAAAAAAATGTTGCTACCGCTAATAATGAATTGATTACGGCAAAAGGGGTCCTCAGCAAACTTGTCGTAGAGGTTGAGGGATACATTGAGACGGAACAGGAGATGTCATCTCAGCTGGTTGACTTGCGTCAAGATGCCGATCAGGTTAAAAATGTTCTGGAGGTTATCAAAGATATTGCCGATCAGACTAATCTGCTCGCACTGAATGCTGCCATCGAAGCGGCACGTGCGGGTGAGCACGGACGAGGATTCGCCGTTGTTGCTGATGAAGTGCGTAAGTTGGCGGAGCGGACGCAGCGAAGCTTAACCGAGATCGAAATCAATGTTAATACAATCGTGCAGTCAATCAACGACGTAAGCGATAAGATGATCAACAATGCACGCAATATGAATCAATTAACACATATTTCAAATGAAGTAGAAGAAAAAATTTCCGTAACCTCTTCAGAAATGGAGCGATCCGTAGTGGTTGCGCAGCATTCGTATAAGGATTCAGTTGAAGTGGTAAGTCATATCGAATGGATTATCGATCGGATATCCAATATTAATCATGTCTCCGAATCAAATCAAAAAAGTGTCGAAATGATCGAAAGCGATTCGGATAAATTGCTGCAAGTGGCAAAATCGCTTCAATCACGCATCAATGAATTTAAAAGTTAACCATAAAACGGATGAGGGGAGAATAGTATGGCCGGAAATGAACTGACGTTTAGTGATGATACATTTATCGTTTCAAAAACGGATGTTAAAGGGAAGATTACCTATGGCAATGAGCTGTTTATCAGTATGTCAGGGTACAGTGAAGAGGAATTACTTTATGCCCCTCATAACATCTTGCGTCATAGCGATATGCCCGCAAGTGTTTTTAAATTGCTATGGACGCGAATTCAATCGAGAGAAGAGGTATTTGCCTATGTCATCAATAAGACAAAAAATAATGACTATTACTGGGTATTTGCCCATGTAACTCCCAGCTTTGATGCGCAAGGGAACATTATAGGGTATCACTCGGTACGCCGTAAACCCAAAAAAGAAGCGCTCTCTATTATTCAACCGCTTTATAGCTCCATGCTCCGTGCCGAAAAAATCGGTGGAATTGCTGCAGGCGAAAAAATATTACTTGCCGCATTAGATCAAATGAAGGTCACCTATGATGAATTCATCCTCTCTCACTAAATTACAGTATCTGAATCTTATCTCTATCGTTGTATTTTTAATAGCGTTAGTGGTCGAAGTCATTACCATAGGCTTTGACTGGATTCGATTACTGAATGTTATCAACTTTGCGATTGCGTGGGCAATATTTATCAATATCCGAAAAGTTCAATCAACGATCCACAAAGTCGCGGAGGTGATGAGTGAAATCGAAGAAGGACATATGGAATCACGGATTACTAATATTAATGAATATGGAGAACTTAAGGCATTATGCTGGAACACCAACAATATGATAGATCAGTTGGAAGTGTACATGCGTGATACCTATGCCGTTATTGATGCATTGAGTAAAGATCACTATTATAGAACCGTACAAAGTTCAGGACTAAAAGGTTCCTTCAAACGTTCAGCTGAAAATATCAACCTGAGCGTTAAAAAAATGGAGCAAAGCCATGAATCGCTTAAACTCTTCGATTTGGATGGGAAACTGGCTGAGATCAGCCGTTCTACCGGAGGGCTTGATGTCATTCAGCGTGATCTTATGACATCGATTGAGAGCCTTTCTCATATTTCAACTATTTCTCAAAGTACAGCGGATCAATCAACTATCACGGTAAAAGAACTCGATACGGTTACCACTAATCTGAACGAACTTACCGCTCTGGTACAGGATTCTAACGGTGCTATCAATGCATTGGGGACGAGAGCCAACGATATCAATTCGGTTGTTAATTTAATTAAAGACATCGCAGATCAGACAAACTTGCTTGCATTGAATGCCGCCATCGAAGCCGCACGTGCGGGAGAACACGGACGCGGATTTGCTGTTGTTGCCGATGAAGTTCGAAAATTGGCCGAAAAAACCCAAAAAGCGACCGGCGATATTTCTATAGCGATACAGACCCTACAGCAAGATACGCATCAGATTCAATCCAGCTCAGAGGCGATGAATGAGATTGCCTTCAAATCCAATGGTATGATCCAAAACTTTACAGAAACGATCCATTCTTTTAATACAAACGCACTGGAAACGGCAAACGTCGTCCATAATATTGAGCTGACCGCATTTATTACATTGGCAAAAATAGATCATATCCTCTTCAAAGGACGGGCGTACGATGCTGTCTACGCACGTAAACTGGATGGGGGATTTGTCGATCATACCAATTGCCGATTCGGAAAATGGTACGAACAAGGAGACGGCAAAAAGAGTTTTAGCGCCTTCCCATCGTACAAGCAGATTCAAGAACCGCATAAACAAGTCCATGACAATGTTCTGGCAGTGGCAGAGATAATGAAAACTACGGGTCTAAGTGAATCTAAAGACCTTATAGTGGATCGATTTCAACAAGTCGAAACGGCATCCGCTAAACTTTTTATCATTATGGACACTATGTTAAAAGAAGCTTCAAAACGGGAGTAATCTTTCCCGTAACTCCATTAAATGCAACATATTTGCAACACTAAGCCGTCATAATCATTCAATAACCTTTTTACATGCCAAGGATTTTGATGCAGACTGCCCACTCCCCTCTTACCCTTCAATACGAAACTGATATTCAACAGCTTCAACAAGATTTGGATCAAATTAACAAAAGTCTTTTTGATGCTACAGCACATACTGCAATCTTGCTTGTAAACCATAAGGGTGAACTTCTTCAGGCCAATAACTATTTCCACCAAATATTTGATTCGGTGATGGAGCCTTCTTTTCCGCGTAAAATTCAAGTTCTTCCGATTACCAATACCTACGGCTCGTGTTCAACGGATTCCTGGTTTGAATTTCTAACATTTAAAGATGAGAGGATGCTTCCAAAAGTTGAAATATTGATTGACGGAAAACTCCTTTATTTTACAATCATATCCACCGTTATAGATAACAAAGAAAGCGGATCGGGAGAACATCAATCCAGCTATATTCTTTCATTGACCGATATAACGAATGTCGTTGAACTGCACAAAAACGAGATCAGTATATCCAAGGAACTTGCCTATAAACAGGGTATTTTTGATGTGACCAGCGAATATATCCACAACATTGGAAATATCGTCACCGGTGCGCAGCATCTTTCCGAGCGGATTATTAAAAATCTTGAACCGATGCAATTCTTTTTCAAATATTTTGACCATATCAAAGAGCAGCTTCAGGGGAATAAACAGTTCGTCAAAGAGAGTGTTTTAGAAGAGTATCTCAAAAATTTCAAGAAAATCGAAATGAGTCTGAATATTATCGAATCCTCTATGACCGATACTATTAAGAATGTTTTAGACAGCGATATGAAAAATCTACAAAAAGCGATTAGTAATATCGCTACAACCATAGCCTATCAACAAGAACTCTACAAAAATACCAAAAACAATATGGATGAATTGGTCAAATTTATCGATCTTATTACCGAAATACGGAGCGTCATCGAACCGCAACTCTTTAAAAACGATATAGCCCTTATGGTGGATATACATCCAAGTCTTAGTTTTCAAATTAATAGAATACATCTTTTTAACGGAATGCTTAATGTCCTTAAAAATTCCATCCATGCGATTCTCACCGCAGACAAAAGCCATAAACTGTTCCCTAAAATCATCAAAATTGCGGCGAGAAGCGTCCCTATCGAGGGGAGCTTCTTCGAACTTGACATGATGAACAACGATACCATTATGATGGATGAAAATATCGTAATAGAGGTCTACGACAACGGTATCGGAATGGATGAAGAGACAACTAAAAATGTATTTTTACAGGGCTTTACGACCAAAAAAGACGGGCACGGACTTGGGTTGCACTCTTTTGCCAATTTTTTAACCGGAAACGGCCATACGATCACATGCAAATCTGAAGGGATTGGAAAAGGGACTCTCTTTACGATTACTCTCGCCCCAGGATGTAAATCATGAGTGAGGCTGTTCATAATATTCTTACCATTGACGATGATACCACTATTCTCGAAGCGTATGCCGCCATATTGGCACCGTATAAAAAAACGAGCCTTGAAGATGCGATTTTAAAGCTTGAGCAGCTTCATGATATTGAGTGCAGTGCGATTGATCCCACAGACAGGACTATGAACTTTAACCTTTTTCAGGCCAACAACGGGCTGGACGGTGTAGAAATTTTTCGCCGACACTATGAAGAGGGTTTGAGTATTCCCGTCTGTATCGTCGATATGCGTATGCCCAACGGCATCGACGGGCTTGAGACCTCACTGCGCCTCAAACAAATCGATCCCGATGTCCATATTATTATTGCAACCGCCTATTCGGATCGGACGAATAAAGAGATATTGGATGCGCTGAAGAGCAATACCTATTATATTCGCAAACCCTTCAACAGTGAAGAGATCTATCAGCTGGTCTATTCCCTCTCCATCAGTTATACCTCCACGAAAACCATTCAAAGACTCAATAACGATCTGGAAGTGAAGATTGAAGAAGAAATTGAAAAAAACAGGCAAAAAGATTCCCTCCTTTTTCAACAGGCCAAACTTGCTGCAATGGGCGAAATGATCGGCAATATTGCCCATCAGTGGCGACAACCGCTCAATATTATTTCCATGTTGTTTCAAAAAGTTTACCGCCAGCACACGAACGGAACGCTTGATAGCAAAGCCATGGAACATGCACTCAACCAAGCGATGGATACCATCACCCACATGTCTCAGACGATTGATGACTTCCGTGGACACTTTGAGCCTAATAAAGAAAAAGTACACTACACCCTCTACAGTGTAATTGAAAATGCGATTACACTCGTAGAACCGAGTTTTAATCTTGCCAACATCACATTAGAGACATCCGTTCAATCGGATATAGAACTTTACGGATTCCCCGAAGACCTCAAACAAGTACTGCTTAATCTCGTCAATAACGCAAAAGATGCCATTGTTTCCAATAGTGTTTCAAGCGGAGTTATCCGTTTAGAGGTAGCTTGTTCGGATGATAAAACTCAAGCACTCATCCGTATTTACGACAATGGGGGCGGGATCGATCTTCAATACATCGACAAAATCTTCGAGCCCTATTTTACGACCAAACATAAATCCCAAGGGACGGGAATCGGTTTGTATATGTCTAAACGGATTGTCGAAGAGCACCTTGGCGGGAGTATTACGGCGCATAATGACGCCGAAGGCGCTGTATTTACAATATTTATCCATGCACACATTAACAACAAAGGCTAAAAATGGAAAATCATATCACGTTAGCAAAAAAACTACATGTTCTATTCGTGGATGACGAGAGGCTCATTCGTGAAATGGTGTCCGATATGCTCAGCGATACGGTAGGTCATGTCTCCCTCGCTTCAAACGGTCAAGAAGGACTTGATTTTTACCTGAATTCGCTCCGTCCGATTGACATCGTTATCTCAGATCAGACGATGCCTATTATGCAAGGGCTTGACATGCTGGAGAAGATTAAAGCGCATAACCCGACACAAAAATGCATTATGATTACAGCCCATTCCGAAGCAAAATATATGTTACGAGCCATTGAAATCGGAATCGAGCACTTTATTATTAAGCCGATTATTTTCGATAAGCTGGACAATATTTTATACGATTTGGCCCTTAAAATCGAGCAGGAGTCTCAGCAAAAAGAGAGGGAAAAACTCGATCAGAGGGAACAGATACAACACGCTTTCAACAAATCTCTTGAATCTATTATCCAAAACATTCCCCTCCCCTCCATGATTCTTGATCAACACGACCATGTGATTGTCGGTAACAGTGAAATATTTTCTATCCTTGCAGGTACCCCCCATTATACAAAACTGATCAATAAAGAGCTCAACTTCAAAGAGCTCCTGAATGATGATGCTCCCGTAAAAAGTGATCCGAATTTTTGCGATTGGAAAGAAGAGTTTTTACTTATGGGAGAGGAACTCTATTTTGATATTGAAGGCGTCTTGTATTCGGCAAAAATCAAGCGAATACTCGCAGATGACAATACCCGTTTTTACGTCCTTTGTTTGATAGAACTTCTCAATTGAGCGGGACATCATGATTAAAATAATCCAATCTTTTCATGTAAAAGCCAGCGTAATCGCCATCCATTCCGATGAGAAGAATATCTATTTTACCGATACCGACGGAAACCTTCATACTGTCTGCAGAACGCAATGGAATCGATCGGAAGAGTCACTGATCCAAGAAGCAACTCCCTTGCATCGATTTCAAAAAGGGTCTTCTTTCAGTCAAAACGGTCATGTAGCATACAGTGCAAAAATCAATAATGACTGTGCTATCTGTTTGAAACTCCCCTCTAAAGAAGATACAGAAAATGAGATGGATGGTGCGTTTCCAGACCCAATGGAAAACACATCGGAAGCGGCTATAGGACTGCGCGGTCATGATCAGCGGGCAGAAGTTATGACCTTTTGCGGTACAAAGGGACAATACCTTCTCACCGGAGGGACGGATGGGAAAGTCTACATGTACAGCACACAAACCGGCAAGATCATTATGTCTCTTAAGCCCAAACCCGACTATATCTCTCATCTTGCCGTTGACAAAAGGGGAGGAAATTTAGCCTACTCCGCCTATGACAAGTCACTGATAGTTTTAAACATCCGTCATCAAAAAGAGCGTTTAAACACGTTTGCAGAGGATGCAATCGAACACTCTTTCTTTTATAATGATTCTAAATCATTGTACGCAATCGGGCGTGAAGGGAACTCCTATGTATACCATTTTAAAAGCGATGAAACATCCAAAAAAGCCCTCTTCCCTTCATGGCCTAGTTGTTGTGTCGTCGATTCCAGCGGACGTTTTGCCATAGTCGGAGGACGAAACGGAACGATTTATGTGGTCAAGCTCTCCGATAATACAATGTTTTCGTCGTTTAAACTCGATCAAAAAGGGATCAGTTCATTGCACGTAGAGGATACATATCTTTTTATAGGTTTTGAGAACGGATGGGTCTATATGATCGATATGTATGCTTTTATTGATGATTTCTCACAAGCGCTTACCGTCAAAAATTTCAAAACTGCCAAAAGATGTTTGGACAATAACCTGTTTTTGGCTATACATCCTATGTCCGAAATGTTTCAAGAGGCATGGGAAGAGATGCTGAAAGAGATTATCAATCAGTTTTCGACGGGAAACGCCGCTTCTGCATTGGAATTTGCTACTCCGTTTTTATCGGATGACGAACATAAAAAAGAGTTTGAATTTTTACTTCAGAAGCAAAAAGATTTTGAAAAATTTGCTATTTTGGTTCAGAAAAAAGAGTTTCAGGAAGCATTCGGAATGTTGGAGCGGGCACCCTATCTTGAAAAAACCGATAGTGCGCGTAAACTTGAACTCTATTTTACAAAAAGCTTTGCGGAAGCAAAAAAACTGATTGGAGCCGACCCGCTGCGCAATGGTCCTAAAGCACAGGAACTTCTTAAACCCTTTTGTGTGGTCCCCGCAAAAAAAGAGATGATACACTCATTGCAAAAAAACTATGAGCTTTACCTCAAAGCGGATGCTCTCATCAAAGAAAAACAATTCAGAGAGTACTTCAATTTAACGGAAAAATATGATTTTTTAACATCTGAAGAGGTTTATAAAAAAATATGCGCCCTTGCCGAAGCCTCTATTGCCAAAATAAAAAAGCTCATTGAAGAGGGGAAATACGACGATGCGTTTTCAGGGATAAAACAGGTCGCTGTTTTTCTTCCTTACAAAGAGCAGTTGATGGAGCTGGCAAAAGAGATTCAGCTACGGCAAAAACTATTAGAAGCGATCCAAAGCAACGCTATCCAAACCGCATACGAACTTGTTGTAGCCTATCCCATACTCGAATCGATGGCTGAGTTCGTCGCATACGATGAAACATTTGATGAAGTGCTTTCAAATGCTATGCAATCGGTTGCCAACGGAGAGATAAAACAGGTACAGCAGATATTGCTCCCCTATGCGGGGATATCTATTTTTAAACCGAAAATAAGAGAGTGCATACGTCAAGCAACGTTCAATAAACTCGGACTCCTCCTCGCCGCAAAATCACTTGCTGTAGCGCAGAGTATTGCCGCTTATTACCTAAAAGAGTTTGGCAAAGATGACGAATATGAAAAACTTCTCAAACATTATGGTGTAGCTTCGTAATATCTCTTTGCGACATACTTGCAACACAGCAGAGCTATACTTTTGGTATGAAAGATTACTCTGAACAGCAAACCCTTGCCTATGTTTGTATGAATGCCATCGGCAACTCTCTTGTTCTTGAAAATATGCTGAGCGATGTTATCACGACATTTGTACATCATACCGGAGCGTTAGGAGGCCACTATTTTGCCTCAGCACCTAGTCGAAAAAAAATCGTTACTGTCGAAAAGGATTTTGATATCCCTGTGACTTTATGCACTGCAACTGAGGAATATTCTATTATTGCAGTAGCGTCTCTCGGATATATTCTCGATATTCCGATCGGAAACGAACATTTTTTGTTTGCATTTGAAAACAGCGATGGAACGGATGGTTATGGTCGGATGTTTGCTGGGTTTAAAACGAAACTGACGAATGCTATTGATGCTTGTCGGAGTACTGAGCGCTTGCATGAACTTAATGCTGCTCTTGAAAATCAAGTTGTTGAAGCAAAAAACAAGAATGAGATAACTGAGAAGATGATGATCACCCAATCACGAATGGCGATTATGGGAGAAATGATCGGTATGATCGCGCATCAATGGCGTCAGCCTATAACCGTTATCGGGATGATTACCAACAATACGATTCTGACACTGGAATTTGATGAGATAAACAAGCAACATCTTTTAGACGATTTAAATGTGATTGACAAACAGATTCACTACCTCTCAACCACTATTGACGATTTTCGCAACTTCTTTCGACCGAACAAATTGCCGCAGAGTGTTTCTATGCGTGAGATGTCGAATGATTTATTGACAATGCTGGGAAAAAATTACAAAAATTTTGGAATCAATCTAACGTTTACGGGAGATGTTGATGCCGCTTTTGTTACCTACAAAAATGAATTGATGCAGGTCTTTTTGAATATTTTAACCAATTCTAAAGATGCTTTTGAAGAGCGCCTTATTCCGGAACCTTTTATTCAATTTCATTCAGTGCATAATGAAGAGAATATTGTATTTTCCATTCGGGATAACGCCGGAGGGATTTCGGAAGAGATCATCGATAAGGTATTTGATCCCTATTTTTCAACGAAAGAAGAGAAAAACGGGACGGGTCTTGGTTTGTACATGTCCGCCATTATCATTGAAAAACATTTAAACGGTTCCATACAAGTCTGTAACGATACGGATGGGACTCTTTTTACCCTTACTATACCAACAAATTATACTAAGGATATAACCTATGTATTCTAATCCGTCAAACGAACACTATCGATTACTGCAAGACACTGCTAAAGGGATGCGTGTACTGTATGTGGAAGACGATCCGTTTATTCGACGAGAATATATCACTTTCCTGAGCCGTTTTTTCGAACAGATTGACAGTGAATCCAATGGCGAAGAGGGGCTTAAGGCTGCATTGGTGAACCGTTATGATCTAATCATTACCGATTATCAAATGCCGCTGCTTAACGGTTTGGAAATGATCGAAAAAATAAAAGAACATTATCCCACCCAAGCAACCTTGCTTGTTTCGGCACATAAAGAGAGCGACATACTTCACCGCTCTGTAGAATTAGGAATAGACGGCTATCTTTTTAAACCGATCGAGCGGATTCAAACGATCGATGTCCTTTATAAAATCGTTGCAAAAATATCGATGGAAAAAGAGAATGTAATCTATAAAGAGCATCTCGAAGAGCTTGTTATCGAAAAAAGCCGAGAAGCATTACTGACGTACACTGTCGATCGAATCAGCGGCCTTTTTTCTTTTGCAATGCTTGAAAATGATCTGCTAGAACACCGTAACAACTCTCTTTCATTGCTGAAAATAAACAATTTTAAAAATGTAAACGATTTTTACGGGTACTCGGTAGGAAACAGCATCCTGAAGCAAACAGCAGAGCTGCTCTCGAGATTTATTGAAGAGGAAGCTTTCCCTTTTCATGCCATTTATCGTGTCAGCGGTGCTCACTTTGCCGTTCTCTCTCCGTTGGATGCGAAAGAACTCTATCATTACATACAGCGTATTATCCATAAATTTGAAGCTACGGAGATACAAATCAATGGACAGATGATGTATTTGGAGATGGGAGCCGGTATTGTCGATCAAGGCGACGATGCCCCCCTCTCTCATGCCGATATTGCGCTGCGTCAAGCGGAAAAAGAGGGAACTATCATTATTTATCGTAATGATACGCGATCGGTACAGGAGCGCTCCACAAAACTACAGTATCAAGACATGATCAAACGTGCCCTTCAAGAAGATCGTTTTGTCCCCTATTTTCAGCCGATTATCGATAATAAAACGAAAAAAATTATGAAATACGAGGCATTGGCACGGCTGATATTACCTGATGGTGAAGTGATCTCTCCGGGACTTTTTTTACCGATAGCCAAAGAGACGAAGATGTATAACTCAATCACTAAAATGATCATACGAAAAACTCTCGAAAACTTTTCTCATTCGGAATGTTCCGTCAGTATGAATCTCTCAATCGATGATATTCGAGACCGCTCTACTCGCGAATTTTTGATCGAGCAAATAGCCCAGTTTCCGCAGCCTGAGCGTTTGATATTTGAACTTCTTGAATCAGAGGGGATCGGTTCGTATGAAGCGGTACAACACTTTTTTTCTGAAATTAAACATTATGGATGTAAAGTAGCTATTGATGATTTCGGCTCAGGCTACTCCAACTTTGAGCATTTGGCCAAGCTTAATATCGATTACATTAAAATCGATGGATCGCTGATTCTGGGCATTGAAGATACCTTGATTTCACAGGTTATCGTTGAGATGCTCTCTGATTTTGCGAGAAAAATGGGGATCAAGACGATTGCTGAATTTGTTAGCAAAGAGTCTATAAGCGCAAAAGTAAATGCTATGGGTATTGATGAATCTCAGGGCTTTCTATACGGTCAAGCGATCCCTCATAGTATGCGGATGAATCACTTTATTCACTACATACCCGAAAAAGAAACAGCTAAAGTGGTATACTAAGTTTCCTCATTTAAAATATAAAGAGAGAGAAAAAAAATCATGCAGAGTTCCTTGGCATTATTAAAAGATTTGGCAGAAGAAAAAACACTCCTCATTGTGGAAGATGATGAACAAATAGGTGAAAAACTAGCCCAAATCCTCTCCAAATTTTTTAAACATACCGAGCGTGCTGAAACTGTTTCTACGGCTCTAGCCCTCTATCATGAAGCAAAAAATGATAATAAAGTTATATTAATATTAACAGATATTAATCTTGCCAATGAGAGTGGGATTGATTTAACCGCCCAGATTAAAAAAATTGATCCGGATCAAAAAGTGATCGCCATTTCGGGTACCGAAGATCGATCGGTATTTGTCGAATCGATCCGATGCGGAGTCGATCGGTTTATACTGAAACCGATCAGTCATGATGAACTCTTTGACGCCATTATTAATGTATTACAAAAAATTGAATATGATCTGGAGCTTAAAAAAAGTCAGCAATTGCTCAAAGATTCAAAAGAATATGCCCTGAAACTCCTCGAAGAACAGGATCAGTTTTTGAAAAATGCGATCCACGAAATCCATACGCCTCTTGCCGTTATCATTACAAACATCGATCTGCTACGGATGAATGGAATCGATAATGAGTTTCTAAACTCTATTGAAGCGGGATCACGAATTATCCAAAACAGCTACGAAGATATGACTTACCTGATGAAACGCGACCGCGTAAGTGAACAAATGAGTCCAATAGATGTGGTCGAATTTATTCATGAACGTGTACGCTATTTTACGTGTATCGCTGAAGTTAATGAGCTTACTCTTTCGGTGCGGGTAGGTCAGCCAAACCTTCCTTGGATAAATTTTAACGAACTAAAGCTTTCCAGACTTATTGATAATACCCTTTCCAATGCTATCAAGTATTCTTATCGCCCGGGAGAAATTAGTGTTACAGTAGGGTCTCGAAAAGGGGAACTTTTTTTTGAAATCCGCAATCACGGCCCTATAATCAAAGATAAACAGAAAATATTTCAACGTTTTCACCGTGAATCCGATCACAAAGGGGGATACGGTCTGGGACTGAGTATTGTCGCCCAAATCTGTGAAGAGGAAAATATTGCGATTGAAATCTCATCTACCGCTAAACTTGGAACCTCGTTTCGCTATATTTTTGAAAATGCGACACTCTTGCAACATAACTCACCTACAATGACGCTACCAAAGCACAGTGGAGTGACTACGTGAAAATACTGTTATTAGAAGACGAGTTTATGCTGGCGCGTTCCATTCGAACCTACCTCCTTTCTCGTGGCCATTTTGTCGATCATTACGATAACGGGCAAGAGGTTTTAGAAGTCATAGAATCCCAAGCACACGATTTTTATATTTTGGATATTAACACTCCTCTCATCGGAGGGTTAGAGTGCCTCAAAGTTATTGCAGAAAAATATCCCGATACCCCTAAAATCATTATTAGCGCCTATCATGATGTCGACTATATATCGGATGCATTTTCCTTTGGGTGCAGCGATTATCTCAAAAAACCGTTTAATCTGAAAGAACTCGATATCAGGATACACCATCTGACCGTTCAGGCAAAACCGAAAATCGAGCCGGTCAATGATCCGATTATCCATTTGAGTAACCACTATACCTTTAATAAAGAAAACTATCTCCTCTATTATGACGACAAAGTACAGCAATTTACCAAACGGGAATATTCGCTCATTATTTTATTTGTCAGTAATCTTGGACAAATAATGACCGATGAAAGTATCCGATCTTTTATCTGGGACGGAGAAGATACCGAATCTTCCACAATCCGCTCTTTGGTCAATCGTGTCCGAGCAAAACTTAAAGAGGATTTGATTCAAAACATCCGTGGATTCGGTTATATTATGAAAAGGGGAGATTTTGTCTAATATCATTCAGCGGCTTCAAATCGACAGTGCCAGCCGGTCAGTGCTTATTATTGATGATGATCCAGAATTGGCAGAATCGCTCAAACGAATTGTCCAAATGTTTTTTAAAGAGTGCGTTATTGCGACGGACGGAGAGGAAGGATTAAAAATCTACCGTAATAAGCTGAAAGCTAATGCACCCTTTACCCTTGTTATTACCGATCTTGAACTCCCAAAAAAAGGGGGACTTGGTGTCATAAAAGAGATTCGCGCTCTTTCAAAATCACAACCGATTCTTATCCTTTCCGCCCATGACGATGCCGATTTCATGGCTGAAGCGATTTCATTGGAAGTACAAGGATATCTTCTAAAACCTCTCTCAATGCCGAAATTTTTCCAGTATCTTGAAAAAATTCTTTTAGACCCCTCATCTAGTGTTGTAAAGCGGCGGCATACCGATCCCGTTACCCGATGGAAATTGCTTCCCGAACTGGAAGAATTTTTTCAATCTCCTCTTTCTGATCCGGTTGCCTTGCTCCGTATACGGGTTAATTATCTCTCCAATATCTACGAACTTGTAGGTGAAGAGTACGCAGACGAATACGTTAGTGAACTGGGAACACTGTTAGAGAGTCTTAAAATTAATTCAGAAGGTACATTCTACCGTTGCAGCCGTGATGAATTTTGTCTTGTTGTAAAAAATCAAAATCTTCAATTTGCCAATGTTCTAGCCAACGATATGGTCTCAATTGCACGCTATTTTCATACATCAGAAAAAGGGATCATTTTAAACTCCACGCTCTCCATTGGCATTGCATACGGAACCGAAAATTTATTGGCCAATTCCCGCTTGGCACTTGAAAATATTATTCATCCTGAGACGTCCGGTGTGATGGTGGTTACCCAAAGTGATGAGGAGCGTGATCAGACTATTTTGCATGGTCGAGAAGTATTAAAGATGATTTTTCAAGCCCTTGAAGAGGAAAATATTGTCCCTTATGTTCAGCCGATTGTAAATGCATCGAGCGGTGATATCGAAATTTTTAACAGCTTTGTTCGAATTCGTCAAGAAGAGAAAATATACGGACCGGAAACTTTTTTAAATGTTGCTATCAATACACACCAAATGACGATGATAACCCGCTCGATGATTCGGAATACTCTTAGCCTCAACGATACAATCAGCCCTAAAAATGCCATATTGACCGTTTGTCTAGCAGATGAAGATCTCAACGATGACGCACTCCTCTCCTACATCCAGTTTTGGACGGAACGTTACCGATTGGAGACTTCGAGAGTTGCATTTGAACTTGTCGGACGTGCGAAAGAGAGTCTATCCAACTCAATGTTCCCGCTTATAAAAAAGCTCAAAGCTAATGGCTATAAAATTATCTTAAACCGTTTTGGTTCGGGTGATTTTAACCTTGCCTACCTTTTTGAGCTAAAACCCGATTATATTAAAATTCATCCTGATCTGATAGCACAGATTCATGCCGAGCCAAAAGCTATTCAGATTATTCAAAAATTAGTGGATATAATTCATCTCGTGGGTGCAAAAGCGATAGCCACCCATCTCTCTACAAGCAATGAAATTGAATTGCTCAAATCGATTGATATCGATTATCTGCAGGGTTATGCCGTTGCAGCACCGTATGAAGTGAAATGATATGACAAAACAACGCCCTATAATTCTCCATTTTTTTGAAGATGATCGGGTCTTAGCACTTCCCGACTTTTTTCAAGAATCATTTGAAATCATCCCTATTTCTTTAAATGCTCCGCTTCTGGTCAGTGAATATATTGTAGGAATTATTGTCGATATCTCTGCCCTTTCGAGTTCGTTGTGCGACACTCTTTTGGCACATAACTCACTTGTCGGCAATATGGGAATCTGCCTTTGCACGGATAGCTTTCAGCCTAAACTGGCACAGGTCCTTTCGTTGGAAGCACAAACGGTTTGCATGGAGCGTGAATTGATTAGAAATACAAATAGAGTGGAATGGAAGCAATTAGAGCGTTTTTTTTCCTCCATCGCCAAAACGAATTACTATAACACGGCAATTACCCGGTCTTCATATCAAAAGCGTGTTCTGGATACTCTTCAAATTGTTGCCCACCAGTGGCGTCAGCCTATCAATCTTATCAGTATGGAAGCTATCAATATGATGGTATTGGCCAATATTGATAAAGCGGTCAAATCCTCTGAAGTAATTAAAAGCAGCGAATTCATCTCCCAACAAGTTTCTAGAATGTCTGATATCCTTAAAAGTATTCTTAATATGGGTAAAGACGAACGGATCAAACAGCTTTTCACCGTTCATGAGCTTACGGATTCCATAAAAGTGTTTTTTAACGAGCAATTTCAAAAAGAAGAGATTGACTTGGTAATCGATATTCTGGATGATGAGATACAAATCTATGGCTTTAAAACCGATATTGAAGAAGTCATCATGAATATTATTAATAATGCACGCGATGCCTATCTCGGAAATCATATCGAAGGGAAAAAAACGATTACGTTCCGAGCAGTTGCAGAAAACGACTCTTATATTTTTTCCATAAGAGATGAAGCAGGAGGAATTCCCGAAGAGATCCATAAAAAGATTTTTGAGCCAAAATTTTCAACCAAAGATAAAGGGGTAGGATTCGGGATCGGCTTGCATTTCGCACAGCTCACCATTGAAAAAGAGTTTGGAGGATCACTTACCCTTCACTCATTTCCAAACGGTTCCGAATTTCAAATTCAACTTCCGCGAAACGATCTAAGGAATCTCACTTTTATTCATTAAAAAGTACGAATTTGTAAGATTAAACCGCTATCATTCGTCACACAATATACCGGTAATCTTTTACCGCAGACTTTTTAGATTTAGTGATGATTTATGACATACTCCACGGACACTTCAGCCGAAACGACATACGAAAATTTACTCGATGAGATCATTGCCAAAGCACGACAAAAAGGGGCGAATATAACCTCTTGGACGCAATCTCAAAATGGGAAAACGATTATTCATATCCCCGAGAAACTTCCGATTTACTATCTTAGTATGGATGCTGCGGCAGATAGCTTAATACATCAATATAAGTTGCTTTCTGAATATCGATACCTTTACCAAAATGCACCTCTCGCGGTTAAACCGTTCGCTACTCAAGGTTCAGGAGAACCCAAAAGCTCTCTCAATGCGCAAGGATTATTTGAGTGTGACACGTTGATTAATAATATGGATAATGAACTTTCAGGGACTGTTAAAAGAAAACTCCATTATGTGATTGAAAAAATTAATTCAACCCACCGCCTTAGCTCGTCAGATTTTGAACACTTTCAAAACTTTTTGATAGAACATTACCGCCAAAAAACAGCAGAAGCTCCGACAACGCAAAAGAAAAAACAGTATCAGATGTTTATCCGCTTTCTCGAAGAGATAAGCCAGTCGGATATTTAAGAGGTTATTCGAGCATCTCTTCAGATTCACCGAGCTGTAAGATACCCTGCTCTGCCAATGCCTGAACCGCATCAACAATTTTACGCTGAGCACCTTCTACCTCTTTCATCTTAACGGCACCCAAGAATTGGAGCTCCTCGACAAAAGCATCTTTGGCACGCTGAGACATATTGGCGTAGAACTTCTCTTTAAGCTCTTCCGCCGCATTTTTGAGTGCCAGCATAAGATCGTTTTTATCCACCGCTTTGAGGATTTCGCGGATACTGCTTCCATCAAGATCGACAATATCTTCGAAGGTAAACATCATCTCTTTGATCGATGCCGCCAGTTCCTGATCGAGCTGTTCGATTTGGGTAAGGGTAGCTTTTGAGGCTTTCGCACCAAGGCGGTTGAAGACATCGGCCACGGCGCGCGGTCCGCCCACTTCCACTTTGTAGCTGGCGAGAGATTCGAGTTTGGATTCGAGAACGGCACTCACTCGTTTGATAATAGCCGGAGTAATATCCCCGAGTTTTGCCATACGCATGGCCACTTCGGCACGCAGATCATCAGGGAAGATATAAAGGGTCTCCGCAGCGGCGGAAGGGTCCATATGCGCTAAAATCAACGCAACGGTTTGAGGATGCTCGTTAATAATAAAGTCGGCAAGCTGCTGCGGTTTGATTTTAGATAGAAAGGCAAAGTTTTGAGTACCTTGCATACTCTTGCTTAACCGGTCTAATACCTTTTTCGCCTCTTCGGGCCCTAGTGCTTTATAGAGAATTTCACGGGCATAATCGAGACCGCCCGTATTGAGGTATTGGTTGGATTGGATAATGGCGTAAAACTCTTCTAAAACAGCTGCTCCGATATTTTTTTCTACAGAGCGGTTAGAGGCTATGAATTTTGAAACTTCGGTAATTGCTTCGACATTCATTCGAGAAAAGATAGTAGCCGTGGTGTCTTCACCCAGCTGCATCATCAAGATAGCAACTTTTTCTGCCATACCCATTTCGTCAAAAGCCATTTGCTGATTGGGGTTAAGATTCACGATTGCCCTTTACGAGAAAGGTTGCTGAAAAGAAGCGCTTTGATTAGCACTCCATCTCTATGACATTCCAAGGAAGCCCTTGAGTATTCATTTCATCCATAAATGGATCAGGATCAAGTTGCTCCATATTAAAGACACCTTGTCCGCTCCAGATACCCTGTACCATCAATTTCGCACCGATAACGGCAGGGACACCCGTCGTATACGATACCCCTTGGGATTTTACTTCGGCGTAGCACGCTTCATGATCTTTGACTTGATAGATGTAGATTTTTCGTTTTTTGCCGTCTTTGAGCCCTTCGGCAACAATACCGATATTCGTTTTCCCTTTGGTTCGAGGACCGAGTGATGCAGGATCAGGGAGCAAGGTTTTCAAAAATTCCATAGGGACGATTTTCATCCCCTGATGCTCAACCGGTTCGATTCCGAGCATACCGACGTTTTCGAGACATTTCATGTGGGTAAGGTAACTTTGACCGAATGTCATGAAAAAGCGGATACGTTTGAGCCCTTTGATATGTTTTACCAACGATTCCATCTCTTCGTGGTAAAGAAGGTAGCTGTCTTTTGGCCCTACTTCAGGATAATCCCACACCTGCATAATCTCCATCGGTGCGGTTTCAATCCACTCACCATTTTCCCAATATCGCCCTTTTGCGCTCACTTCACGGAGGTTAATCTCAGGGTTGAAGTTGGTTGCAAACGGATAACCGTGATCCCCTGCATTACAGTCGAGAATATCGATCGTATGGATCTCATCAAAATAGTGTTTTTGAGCATAGGCACAGAAAACATTGGTTGCACCCGGATCGAATCCGCTTCCGAGTAATCCCATAATCCCCGCTTCTTTAAATGCAGCGTCTCTCTCCCATTGGAGTTTGTATTCAAACTTCGCTTCATCCGGATGCTCGTAGTTAGCCGTATCGAGATAAGAGGTTTTGGTTGCGATACACGCATCCATGATCGTAAGGTCTTGGTAGGGAAGCGCAACATTGATCAAAACATCAGGAGAATATTTTTGGATCAAAGCGATCACTTCATCGGTATGATCCGCATCCACCGTTGTAATTTCGAGTGCACCTGCTGGAAGCTCACTTTGGATCTCTTCACAGCGCCAGATACTACGGCTTGCTAAAATGATACGATCAAATAGTTGGTTGTTCATGACACATTTATGTGCCACAACGCGCCCTACTCCGCCGGCGCCGATAATAAGTACAGTTGCCATAGCAAACCCTTGATTTAAAAATTATAGAAATTATAAGTGAAACTCTCTTACAAAAACGTTACAGATAAAATGCTCGATAAAGGGTAACACCCCAGATAACAGCCAGCATACTCAGAGAGAGGAATACCAGTGCTGCACCGGCATCTTTTGCTCTCTTTGCAAGTTCATGATGTTCAAACGTGACCAAGTCAACCGTTCGCTCAATCGCACTGTTAATGACCTCGGCAACGAGAGGGATAAACAGTGAGACGGCAAGTATTGCTTTAGAGACAAAATCAATCGGTAAAGAGCAAGCGACAATGATACCTGCAACAAATAAAACGATTTGAAGACGAAACGATTTTTCATTTTTTGTTATTTCTACAAGGCCGTTCAACGCATACGTAG
>Ga0209417_1001804_pt1 | contig 37389 bp, 47 predicted proteins | sample RifGroF2_FD_184002 | JGI IMG/M metagenome (GOLD analysis project Ga0209417, IMG submission 184002) | Groundwater microbial communities from Rifle, Colorado, USA - Groundwater F2 (SPAdes) (version 2) | ecosystem: Environmental > Aquatic > Deep subsurface > Groundwater | place: Rifle, Colorado... | reverse complement strand
CATAAGCCATTTCCTTCATCTCTCTTTAATAGAAGCATGGCTCATTTTGCTATCTTTTTCCAATTTCTTGAAATTTTTTACCTGGCTATTCCTGCTTGTTAACTATTTTTCCTCAACCCTGATACATAAAGGCAGACAAATTTAACTAAATTTGTCTGCCTTTATTATGAATAATTTTATTAAAACTGTAGGCCAGCTTCTCTTGCTGCTTCTGCAATTGCGGCTACTCTGCCGTGATAAAGATTTCCGCCACGATCAAATACGATTTGCGTAATCCCTTTCTCTTGCGCCTGTTGAGCTATTAACTTACCAAGCTCCTTAGAGGCTTCAATATTGCCGCCATGGGACAGTTTTTCTTTTAAAGAGCCTTGAATGGAGCTGGCTGAAACCAGTGTTAATCCATTAACGTCGTCAATTAACTGAGCATAAATGTGTTTATTGCTCCTGTAAACTGCTAACCGTGGCTTTTCCGCTGTTCCACCCAGGGTTACTCTTATTCTTCTGTGTCTTTTTTGGGTTTCTTGTTTTCTTATTTTCTTCTTTATCATTCTACTTCACCTGATCATTTACTATTTTTTACCAGCTTTACCGGCTTTTCTGCGTACATATTCACCTTCATACCTTATTCCTTTGCCTTTGTAGACTTCAGGAGGTCTTTTGCTGCGAATTAATGCTGCAATATCACCAACAAGCTGTTTATCTGCACCTACGACAACGATCTTATTGTTGCCTTCAACTTTAATTTCAATACCTGCGGGAGGCTCAATTCTGACAGGATGGCTGTATCCCAATGCGAGATTTAAATTTCTGCCATCCAATGTTGCCCTATAGCCGACCCCTTGTATTTCAAGTCTTTTTTGAAAGCCGCTGCTCACGCCATTAACCATGTTAGAAACAAGTGTCCTGCTTAATCCATGAAGGGCGCGGGACTTTCTTTCATCGTTAACTCTTGAAACTATAAGTTTATTATCCTGTTTTTCAACTTTTATTTCAGGTCTGAGTTTAACTTCCAGGTTCCCTAAAGGGCCTGAAGCTTTTACTGTGTTGCCCTGTACTTCGACATTTACTTTATTTGGTATTTCGACAGGAGCTTTACCTATCCTGGACATTTTATTGTTCTCCTAATTTGTTATTTTAATATACATAGCAGAGGACTTCGCCTCCAATGTTTTCTTTTCTTGCTTTTCTGTCTGTTAACAGTCCTTTATTTGTGCTTAAAATAGCAACACCAAGGCCGCCTAAAATCTTTTCAATATTTTTAGCTTTTTTATAGACTCTTAAGCCAGGTTTGCTGATTCTTTGTATTTTTCTGATAATTGGCTGGCTTTCTGACTCATATTTTACTTCGATAGCAAGAACTTTAAATTTGCCGTCTTCCTTGACTTTATAATCAACGATATAGCCTTCAGCTTTTAATACTTTGGCAAGTTCAACTTTTTGCTTGGAACTTGGCATTTCAACCATTTGATGTCCTGCGGTTCCGGCATTTCTTATACGTGTCAGCATATCTGCTATTGGATCGGTGTACATTATTATTCCTCTCTTTGCTTGTTATTACCAGCTGGCTTTAGTTACGCCCGGGAGGAGTCCCCTGTGAGCGTACTGTCTTAAATGTATCCTGCAAAGGCCAAAATCCCTGTGATATCCTCTTGGCCTGCCGCAAATGATACATCTGTTGCGCAGCCTGACTTTTGGGTATTTGCCTTTGGCAACCAGCCCTCTTCTTGTTTGTTCTTTATTCATCATTGACGTTTTAGCCAAAATGTTTCTCCTTATTCCTTAGTGATATATTATTGTTTTTTCCTGAACGGCATTCCCATCTCTTCAAGAAGGGTTCTTGCCTCTTCATCTGTTTTTGCTGTGGTTACTATTGTGATATCCATACCTTTAACTATTTCCACATCATCATATTTAATTTCAGGGAAAAGCATCTGTTCTTTTAACCCGAGTGAATAATTTCCTCTGCCGTCAAAACTCTTATCGCTAACTCCTCTGAAGTCCCTTATCCTTGGGAGAACAATGCAGCAGAGCTTTTGCATAAAATCGTACATTCTGTCACTTCTTAAAGTTACACTTGTACCTATAGGCATTCCTTTTCTTAATTTGTAAATAGCGATTGATTTCTTTGCTTTGTGGACAATTGGTTTTTGTCCGGCAATTCTTGTCAGTTCGCTCACGGCAGAATCCAGAATTTTTATATTCTGTACTGCTTCACCAACTCCCATATTTATAACTATTTTTTCAAGTTTTGGGATTTCGTGAATGTTTTTATACCCAAACTTTTCTTTAAGGGCAGGTATTACATCTTCTTTATATCTATTTTTTAGGTCTTTAGTTACTGGCATTTTAATTTATATACCTCATTTTTTATACATCAAATTGTTCGTTACATTTTTTGCAGACTCTGGTTTTTTTCCCATTTTCAAGAACTTTATAAGTTATTCTTGTTGCTTTTTCGCATTTTGGGCAGTATAGCATAACCTTTGAGGAGTTAATAGGGGCTTCAAGCTTGACTAGGCCACCCTGGACTCCTGCCATTGGATTTGCTTTCATTGCTTTAGTGATCATGTTTACTTCTTCAACAACAACCTTATTTAATTTAGGCATTGCTTTTTTTATGTTGCCGATTTTTCCTTTATCTTTGCCGGATATGACAACGACTCTGTCACCTGTTTTAATATGTAGACTATTTCCGGTTTCTTTCTTTGTTTTCATTTAAATTACCTCCGGTGCGAGTGAGATTATTTTCATATAACCCTTGTCACGGAGTTCACGGGCAACTGGCCCAAAAACACGTGTACCAAGCGGATTTCCTTCTTTATTTATAATAACTGCGGCATTATCATCAAATCTTATACTTGTGCCGTCCGGCCTTTTTTTCGTGGAAGACACCCTGATAATAACTGCTGTTACTACTTCTGATTTTTTTATCTGCATATTGGGCGATGCTTCTTTGACCGTACCAATTACTCTATCGCCGATACTTGCATATCTTCTGTTTGAGCTGCCTAATACTCTTATTACAAGAAGTTCTTTGGCGCCTGTATTATCTGCCACTCTTATTCTTGATTCCTGCTGTATCATTTTATTGCATCCTTTTCGTTACTTCAACGACTTTCCATAATTTGGTCCTGCTTATGGGCCTATTTTCAATAATTCTGACTTCATCGCCCACTGCACAGTCTACTCCTTCATTATGTGCTTTATATTTTTTTGTTTCGGAAATGATTTTTTTGTATTTTGGATGTGGGTTATATTCTATAACCTTAACCACTACGGTTTTATCCATTGTTGTATTTAGTACCTGTCCTATTTTTTCTTTCTTAGGCATTTTTAAGTCCTTTTTCTTTAATAATAGTTTTAATTTGAGCAATTAATTTTCTTTTTTTCTCAATGTCAGCAACATTTTCAAGCTTAAATGTGGCTTTTTGTATTTTAAGATCAAAGAGTTCTTTTCTCAAGGAAATAATCTTGTCTTTGAGTTCATCGATTGTATGTTCTCTGATTTCAGTTAGTTTCATAATCTCACCTAGTGTCTTTCAACTATTCTTACTTTGTTTGGCAATTTTTGCGCTGCCAGCTCAAGTGCATGTATTGCAACATCTCTTGGAACACCGGCAATCTCAAACATAATTCTGCCTGGTTTTACAACTGCCACCCAGTATTCAGGGTTACCTTTTCCTGAACCCATCCTGGTTTCTGCTGGTTTTGCAGTAACGGATTTATCCGGGAAAATTTTAATCCATACCTGGCCGCCTCTTTTAATACTACGGGTCATTGCCCTTCTGGCAGCTTCTATCTGACGGCTGTTAACCCAGCATGGATCCATTGACTGAAGGCCAAATTCACCATGATTCAGCGTAGTGCCTCTGGATTCAGTGCCTGTCATCCTTCCGCGCATATGTTTTCTATATTTTGTCCTTTTAGGCATTAACATTGTTATTTACCTCTTCTTCCTCTTCCTGCTCTTGGCTGGGCAGGTGCAGCACCTGCTTCGGTCGGAGTAGTCTTAAATTTTATGTTTGCATCTGTTTTTTCGCCGGGAAGTATTTCACCTTTAAATATCCAGACTTTAACGCCAATTATGCCCATTATGGTATCTGCTTCAGCGAAACCATAATCCACATCAGCTCTTAAAGTCTGAAGAGGGATTCTTCCTTCTTTTGCCCACTCGGTTCTTGCTATTTCAACACCGCCAAGACGGCCTGAAACACAAACTTTTATACCTTGAGCGCCTGATCTCATTGCTCTTTGAATAGCCTGTTTCATTGCTCTTCTGAAAGCCACACGTTTTTCCAGTTCCTGGCCTATGTATTCAGATATTAACTGGGCATCAACATCAACTCTTGCAACTTCAAGAACATTAAGCTGGACACGTTTTGATGTGAATTTACCGAGGTCTTTTCTTAGAGTTTCAATACCCTGGCCGCCTTTTCCTACTATAATTCCAGGCTTTGCTGTTACTATTGAAATTATGACGATCTGGGCTTTTCTATCTATAAGAATCCTGCTTATTCCAGCAGAATAATATTTTTTCTTTATGTATTTACGGATTTTATTATCTTCATCAAGCAGCTCAACATACGCCCTTTTGCCTGCGTACCAATTGCTTAACCAGGGTTTTATAACGCCTATTCTAAATCCTGTAGGGTGTACTTTCTGACCCAAGGTTATTCCTCCTGTTTACTTTCTTCTTGTGTTTCTACTGTATGTGATTCATGCTGGATAACTTCCGGCTTAATTTCTTTTACTTCAGCTTCCGCTTCTGCAGGACTTTCAATTTCAGGCTGCATTTCTACTGTTTGAGGAGTTATGCCCTGTTCTAATTCCTGTTTTGCTTCCTGTATAACTTCGGCTGGTTTTTCTTCTACTATTACTTGTTTGGCAGGTTTAGCCGGAGCTTTTTTAGTTGCTGTTTTTGCTTTAGTTGTAGCCTTTTTAGCCTGTTTTTTCTTTTCTTCAAGTTTCTTTTTCAGCTCTTCACTCACTTTAACAACAACAGTAAGGTGTGAAGTGCGTTTTTGTATTTTATACATTCTGCCCTGCGCGCGGGGTTTTGCTCTTTTATAAGTAGGGCCGTCATCAGCGTAGGCTTCAGAAACGACTAACTCACTGATATCTGAGCCCCATCTTTCCGTAGCATTAGCAGCAGCGCATCGAATATTTTTCTCCACTACTTTTGCTGCGAAATACGGCATAAATTTCAAAATATTTACCGCTTCACTCACGCTTTTGCCGCGAACCGCATCAATAACGCGCCTGATCTTTCTAGCCGGCATTCTTATATATCTTTCTCTTGCGTTTGATTCCATTTTTAGCCTCTCTTATTTTTAAGCTCTTTTGGCCTTTTTATCAGAGCCTGCATGTCCACGAAATATACGTGTTGGCGCAAACTCACCTAACCTGTGCCCTATCATCTGTTCTGTTATATAAATCGGGACATGTGATTTCCCGTTATGTACTGCTATTGTATGATTTAACATGTCAGGTATTATCATCGATGCCCTTGACCAGGTTTTTACTACTTTTTTGTTACCTGATTTATTCATCTCATCGACTCTTTTCATCAATGATTCTTCAACAAATGGTCCTTTTTTTAATGAACGAGACATTAATTACTCCTTTTACGTTTTCTGACAATTAGTTTATCAGATTGTTTGTTTTTTCTGGTCTTTTTACCAAGCGCTGGTTTGCCCCATGGTGTTTTTGGCTGTCCACCGATAGGACATTTGCCTTCTCCTCCGCCGTGAGGGTGATCTACAGGGTTCATTACAGAACCTCTAACTGTAGGCCTGATTCCCATCCAGCGTTTTCTTCCGGCTTTACCCAGTTTCTGGTTTTTATAGTCAATATTTCCAAGAACGCCAACAGTTGCGTAGCATTCTCTGCGAACCATTCTCATTTCTGAGCTTGGTAACTTTAATGTGGCATAATCTCCTTCTTTTGCCATAAGCTGGGCGCCTGCGCCTGCACTTCTGCAAAGTTGTGAGCCTTTGCCGGGGATGAGTTCTATATTATGCACTATTGTACCAAGAGGAATGTTTTCCAATGGCAGTGCATTACCGCTTTTAATTTCACTTTCGGGTCCGCTCTGGATGGTATCTCCAACTTTCAATCCCACTGGAACCAGAACATATCTTTTTTCACCGTCAGCATAGAAAACCAAAGCTATTCTTACGTTTCTGTTTGGATCATATTCAATTGTTTGTACAGTTGCAGGAATATTAATTTTATCTCTTTTAAAGTCAATAATCCTGTATGCTTGTTTATGGCCAGCGCCCTGGTGGCGACATGTTACTCTTCCTTGATTGTTCCTTCCTGAATGTTTTTTCAAGTTTCTTAATAAGGACTTTTCAGGTTTATCTGTTGTTATCTCGGCAAAGTCGCTTATTGTAACGAATCTTTGTCCGGGTGTTGTTGGTTTTAATTTACGGTTAGCCATTTGTGTTAAGCTCCTAATAATTCTTCAATAGGTTCACCTTTTATGGTAACTATTGCTTTTTTGCCTGATTGCGTTCTTCCACTTTTTTTACCGCGTCTTTTTTCTTTACTTGGCATATAGACTGTTCTTACGGTTTCTACTTTTCTTCCAGGGAAAAGCATTTCTACTGCCTTTTTGACATCAATTTTAGTAGCATCTTTGGTTACTTCGAAAGTATATTTTTGCAAAGATGTCTGACTTGTTGATTTCTCTGATACTAGAGGTCTTTTAATTATTTGATATAAGTATTCTGTGCTCATTATTTATTTAACCTCTCTGTTATTTCATTTAATGCTGATTCAGTCATTACAATCTGATCAGCTTCAAGAATATCTTTAACATTAATATTAGATGGCAATATTAATTTTACGTTAGGCACATTTCTTGATGCGAGTTTTAAATGTTGGTTCTCAGCATTATTAAATTCTGTAATAACAAGAATTTTTCCGCTAACGCTAAGTGAATCAAGTACTTTAATAAATTCTTTGGTTTTTGGGTTTGTAATAGCTGAAAAATCTTTTATAAGTTTAATACTTTCTGTTCTAGCTGAAAGAGCTGATCTTAATGCAAGTCTTCTTGCTTTAACCGGCATTGAAGTACTGTAATCTCTTGGCTTTGGCCCAAAAATTACGCCACCGCCAGCAAACAGAGGACTTCTCGTGCTACCTGCTCTTGCTCTTCCTGTACCTTTTTGTTTCCAGGGTTTTTTACCACCGCCACGCACTTCAGAGCGTGTCTTTGCGCTTGCTGTGCCTGCGCGGGCGTTATTTAACTGTCTTTTTAAGGCAAGATGCATTACATGCATATTTGGTTCTGTACCAAATACTTTTTCATCTATATCGATAGGCCCTAATTGGCTTCCGTCACTATTGTAAATTATTAATTGTTTTGTCATTATTGTTATCCTTTACTTTGCATTCCAGACTGTTCTTGAAGGCATGATTGCGACCATTTTGCCTTCTGGCCCTGGAACAGAACCTTTTATAAGTAACAAATTTTTATCTTTATCTATTCTAACCAGAGTAAGTTTTTTAACAGTTACCTGTTTATTTCCCATCTGGCCTGCCATTTTGAGTCCTTTAATAACTCTTCCTGGCGTAGTACCTGCACCAATTGATCCTGGTTCTCTGTGATTTTTTGAACCGTGTGTCATTGGTCCTCTTGAGAAATTATGAAGTTTTACTGTTCCCTGAAAACCTTTACCAATTGATTTTCCGGTTACATCAACTTTTTTAACGCTTTCCCATACAGAAAAATCAATTTCCTGCCCAATTTTAAATTCCTGAGGATTTTCAACTTTGAATTCTCTAAGATATTTAAATGCAGGCAGGTTATTTTTTTCTAAATGCGACAATTCGGCTTTTGTGAGTTTTCTTTTCTTAACTTCACCAAAGCCTACTTGAATAGCGTTATAGCCATCATTATTTTTTGTTTTAATTTGAGTTACTGTTAATTTTTCTAATTTTATGACTGTGACAGGAATTGCTAATCCGTCTTCATCATAAATCTGGGTCATGCCCAGTTTTTCTCCAAATAAACCTAGGGTCATTTCTTATCCTTTCCTTGCGAGCGCTACATAACAGTAGATCACATTAAATAGTATTTGATTGTTAGTATTCATGTTGTATTACAAGCAGGATTTAATGTCAACATTCAGGCAATATTTTTATTTATGCGATAGGCAAAAGCGTCAAAATATTTTCTCCATTGGGTTTCTGATGAAGAAAACATATTCTCTCCATAAAAATAATCAACAAGCGCTTCTCTTACCCTTAAAACTTCCTTTAAGCGGGGATATTGCTTTAATGAGCCTGCTGTTAAATCCAGCAATTCCAATGCTCGATCAACTGCCTTTTTTGACAAATCATCTTTACCTTTATTACGCCAGTTAAAAGCGCGGCTTACTTCGCTGCCTATGTTGGCCATTTGTTCGCACAAAGACATTTGCGCCCAGCGTTCATTTGCAAGTTCTTTATGCTGAAAATTCATCTTTTCACCCATTTATTAACAACGTCAATAATTACTTTTCTTATTTCAGCAGAATCAACACCTCTGCTCATATTTCCCTGACGGGGCCGTAAATTTATCATTGAATCAAATTCAATAAAATCTTCATTTTCTATATCAGGATAAAAATTAATTCCCCAAAGATTTTCCTGTTTAGAACCATGTTCAATAAATAATGCTTCCAAATCAGAATGTAGCTCAGCATCAATCGCAATCAATTGCTTTTCTATGTCAACAACAGCTTTAACTAAATCCCCAAAGGTATTGTTGGCAATATCTTTTAATTCAGCAACTGTAATAATATTATTAAGTATTTTCATAATTTTTCCTGATTCATAAAAAAGACGCCGGCTAAGCCGGCGTCTTTTTTATGTTTATAACTTAACTTCAATATCCACGCCAGCCGGCAAGTCAAGCTTACTGAGCTGCTCTGTTGTTTCCCTTGTCGGGTTGTGAATATCAATTATACGCTTATGGGTGCGTGATTCAAAATGCTCACGTGATTTTTTATCAACGTGGGGCGATCTTAAAACACAGTAGATTCTACGTTTAGTAGGTAGCGGAATGGGCCCGGCAACATCCGCACCGGTCTGTCTTGCTGTATCAACTATTTTTTCTGCTGATGCATCTATTAAACGATGATCGTATGCTTTCAAACACACTCTGATTCTATGTTTTTTCTGTTCCTTGGTTGCCATTTCGCTATTCTACCTCTTCCTTTACTTATTCAATAATTTTATCTACAACACCAGCGCCAACTGTACGTCCGCCTTCTCTGATAGCGAATCTCATACCCTGTTCGATAGCGGTTGGTGAAATAAGTGAAATTTCCATAACAATGTTGTCACCAGGCATAACCATTTCTGTGCCTTCTGGTAACTTGATTGTACCGGTTACGTCAGTTGTTCTGATATAGAACTGTGGTCTGTATCCTGGGAAGAAAGGTGTGTGTCTTCCGCCTTCTTCTTTTTTCAAAACGTAAACGTTAGCGCTTACTTTTGTATGTGGCTTGATTGAACCAGGTTTTGCAATTACCTGACCTCTTTCAATATCATCTTTGCCGATACCTCTGAGAAGTAAACCGACGTTATCGCCAGCCATACCTTCTTCAAGGGATTTTCTGAACATTTCAACACCGGTACATACGGTTTTTCTGGTAGGTTTAAAGCCAACGATTTCTACTTCTTCGCCAACTTTAACTTTTCCTCTCTCAATTCTTCCTGTAGCAACTGTACCACGGCCTGTGATTGAGAATACGTCTTCAACAGGTAATAAGAGTGGCTGATCAACATCTCTTTCAGGAGTAGGAACGTATGCATCAACTGCATCCATTAATTCCCAAATTTTATCGATGTCAGGATTTTGGCCTCTTTGGGTTGTTGGGTTTGCCTGAATTGCTTCAAGAGCTTTAACAGCTGAACCACGAACGAATGGAATATTGTCGCCGTCAAATTCATAAGAAGTTAACAGTTCTCTTGCTTCCATTTCCACGAGGTCAAGAAGTTCTTCGTCATCGACGAGGTCGCATTTGTTAAGGAATACAACCAGCTTAGGAACGCCAACCTGACGTGAAAGCAGAATGTGCTCTCTTGTTTGTGGCATAGGGCCGTCTGCTGCTGATATAACAAGAATAGCGCCATCCATTTGAGCTGCACCAGTGATCATGTTTTTAACATAGTCAGCGTGGCCTGGGCAATCTACGTGTGCATAGTGTCTGTTTGTTGTTTCATATTCAACGTGTGCTGTTGAAATAGTGATACCTCTAGCTTTTTCTTCAGGAGCTGCGTCGATTTCATCGAATTTTTTAGCTTTTGCCTGGCCTGCTGCGGCTAAACAAAAAGTAATTGCAGCTGTTAATGATGTTTTACCGTGGTCAACGTGTCCGATTGTTCCGACGTTGACGTGGGGTTTTGTTCTTACAAATGTTTCACGAGCCATTGTAATCTCCTTTTTTGATTAAATATGTTTTCCGTAATTACTATATCATGTCAATAAATTTTTATCTTACTTTTTTCAAAGCCCATGACGAGATTTGAACTCGTGACCTTCCCCTTACCAAGGGGATGCGCTACCCCTGCGCTACATGGGCATGTACCAAATAATAATATTTGCTACATGACTCACTGTCAAGAATTTCAAAAAATTAAGGTCTGATTTGGGCATGCCATTTTTAGTAATTTTAAAAAATAGCAGATGATGATATAATCGTTTTGAAAATAAAGGCTAATCATAATGAATATAAAACAAATAGCAAAAAAATTAAGAGATAAACTTAAAAAATATGATGATTTCATAGGGTTATACGTCTATGGTTCAAGAATAGCAGGCAATTACAAAAAAGATAGTGACCTTGATATTATTGCTGTATTTGAAAAAGAGCCTGAATATGAAAAATCCCTTGAAATAAGCGGGGATGTAAACGATATTGAGGCGGAAAGTGATATTTTTATTGATTTTCATGCAATGACAGAAGATGAATTAAATCTAAATTTTATTTTCTTTAATGAAGTTAAAAAAGGTTTATTTTATGCAGTCTGAGAATGAAATTATTATAAAAAATTGGCTATTTAAAGCCGATGAAGCACTTAAAGATGCCCAAAAAGCCCTAGATAGTGATAGTTTAACAAATGCGCAAAATCGTATTTATTATGGAATATTTTATTCTGTTATGGCTTTGGGATATTTTGAAGGATTTATAACTTCAAAGCATGCGCAGTTACTTGGCTGGTTTAATAAAACTTTTATCAAAGAAAAAATTTTTGACAAACGACTTGGTGAAATTTATAGAAAAGCCTATGATAACCGCATGAAAAGCGATTACACAATCACTTTTACACCGGATTCAGAAGTTGTTCTAAAAATGCTTGGGGATGCAAGACTGTTTGTAGAGCAGATCAAGAAATATATTTATCAAGATAAGCAATAAAAAATTGCTAAAAATTTAGCAATTTCAAAAAATAAAATGGGCAAGGTTGGATTTGAACCAACGTAGGCAATTATTAATATAAAGCTGTTTTTATATAAATATGAAGGATTAAAGGGGAATTTTTTGACAGTTTTAACACCCATAAAAAATATCATAACTCATTTGGGAGGTTATATAAATCGTAGCCAACAGGCAAAATTCCCTCAAAAACCTATTCAAGATGTTTTCTCAAAAACCAAAAGGTATTTTACTACGATAGAAAAGGATTTAATGGAAATATTGAGACCTCTCAGAAAAGAAGATGCACGGGTTTTAGATGCACAAGGAGAACTCATAAAAGAATTAAAATTTATCGGAGATGAATATAGCTGCAGAATTGATCCTAAAGTATTAATGAATGATATAGGTTTAATAGAAAGAATAAAAGGTGGGACTCTTATTCATAATCACGTTTTTGAAGCAGTTCTTTCTATGGAAGATCTTTCAAATCTATTTAGCAAAGGCGTGCGAAAAGTAATAGCAACTACTCCTGGAGGTGGGCATTCCTTTATAGAATTACCTAAAAATTTTAAATTAACTGATAAAATTGGCAAAAAGGCAGGAAAATTATATTTAAACGAACAAAAACAGATAAAAAAGCTGCTAAAAAATCCTAAATTAACAAATGAAGAACGGTGGATTTTACTAAATCAATGGCGTATCAAACAATTTGAAGGACTAACAAGGAAAGATGGCTTTATATTTGAATATCAACCCGGAGAGTTCATTAGAAAGTCTATAGACTTAAGCAGCGCATTACAATAAAAAAAATTGCTAAAAATTTAGCAATTTCAAAAAATTAAATGGGCAGGGTTGGATTTGAACCAACGTAGGCGATGCCAGCGGATTTACAGTCCGCCCCCTTTAGCCACTCGGGCACCTACCCATGCTTTTTGGGGTGTGAAGTTAATAAGCCGGTGATGGGATTCGAACCCGCAACCTACGGTTTACAAAACCGTTGCTCTGCCGTTGAGCTACACCGGCATGTTAATTAATATTATTTGCTTTAAAATTTGATGTCAAGCTATTTATATTATAAAAAATGGAGCAATTTTTTTAGTTTACCTGTTTTATAGATATAAGTTTAATAAGATAAGAATTTAAAATGTTGCAAATTGCTTCAATCAAACAAAACATCATACCCATATCCTCTTTTAATTTACAGGAGCAGAAAGCTATTGCCTCTACCCCTGAAATAAAGCTGCCATCTGCACCTGCTTCGCTGATGAAGGTTTATTTTGGAGCTACAAGCGCGCATGAGAATATAGGGACAGAAGAAAAGGAAGATAGAGTAGTCCACGCTACTTGTTTTTTTAGATTTGATGATAATCCAGAATATGTTGATAATTTAATAAAAAAGTTCCCCAATGGTGTAAAAATTTACGATTATGCTTGTTCCGACGGTTCTGAAGCATACTCTATTGCTATGCTTTTAATTGATAAATTAGAATATGAAAAAACAAAGGAAAAATATCTAATAATCGCAAAAGACATTGGTCCAAAAGTTATTGCACAAGCAAACGATGGGGTTATTGGAATTACTAATCCTGAAGAGATAAGCAGACATTTAAAATCTACAAAATTTGATGACTATTTTACAAAGATGTCTCCAAGTGATGAAAGTTATTATCGTTCAAAATATGGATTAGAAAAAGATGAAGAGGATCTTTATTACGTATCTGACAAATTAAGGAGTTGTGTAAAGTTTAGCAAAGCTAATATTCTGGAGGACTCTGTAGATCCAACAACTTTTGAAAGTAGTAATGGGCAGCCTTTAATACTGTTATTTCGATATGCATTATATCACCTAAGTGGAGAGCAGCAGGAAGAGTTAATTAAAAATTTATATAATAACCCTAGTTTTGCTGAAGGCAGTATTTGTGATTTTTCTACTGGCATCTTCGGACCGAAATATTATAATGAGAATATGTTTACAGCTTGTGATTCAAACTTTAAAAAATGCAGCAAAAAAAATTATGTTTTTTATATAAAAAATAATCCTGCATTATCGTGAAATAATCTGATGGAGGTTTTTCTTTTGGGTTTGCGTAAGAACATCCCTTTTCTCCAGGAAAATCTCCATTGCCTGAGCTCTAAGCGTATTTTTGTTTAATAATATCCTGTTGTGCAGCTCCCTTATTTCTTTATGGGTAGAATAAGGATTACTTAAAATATATTGTAAAGCTTTCTGATCGTTAATTATACTTGTCCTTAAATTCTGGTTAATTCTTTCCCACTTTGAATCCAGCTCTTTCATATGAGTCTGCTGGTTGTATGAAAGCCCTAGGCATTCCCACCTTATAACAGGAAAATCACCTTGTATCGCAATACAAGGAGAATTAAGCATTACCGCAGACACAAAAATAATTATAAATTTATTCATCATAGATCAGGGAAATAACCTCCTCTGGCGGTTCTGAATAAATTCCTGACATCACATAATCCTCAGACTTAACGTACATAGGCTTATCCGTTTCTATTGTGCTGGTTTTGTCAGTGCTTATCATACTAATGGAAAACCATCCCAGAAAAACCAGGAACATTAACGCCGCAATTGACGATGAAATGACCTTTTTCAAGCGATTTTGCTTTCTTTTTAAAAGTAAAGGAGAAGCAGAATAAGAGGATTTAATTAAAACAGAGAGCTGCTTTATATTTTCCAGCTCCCGCCTGCAATTAAGGCATTCCCTTAGGTGTTTTTTCACTATTTTATTGTCTTTTTCGTCCAGCTCCCCGTCAAAATACGGGGAAAGCAGTTCTTTTACTTCGTCACACGAAAAACAATTACTCTCAAAATTACTCATTTTGTTCCTCTTTCATGGTCTAAGTAAGGTTTAATTTCTTCCTGCAATCTGGCTCTGGCCCGCGAAAGCCGCGACTTAACCGTGCCAATGCTGGTTTTGGTTATTTCTGCTATTTCTTCATAACTTAAGTCCTGTATTTCTCGTAAGACGATAACAAGTCGAAACTGTTCCGGTAAATTATCAATTGCTTCTTTTATTTTTTTATCGAGCTCAATTCCAAGGGTCTTTTCTTCAGGCACCTTGCCGGTATCTGGGATATTTAAACTGGCTTCGGATTCTTCCTCAAGATTCATATACGGAGTATCAATGGAAATAGTGTTTAGCCTTCTGGTTTTCCTCCTGAGTTCATCATAGAAAAGGTTGGTTATTATCTGGTTTAGCCAGAATTTAAAGGTGGCAGGCTTTTTAAGATTCTTTATAGCCTTTGTCATCCTGAAAAGCACCTCTTGTGCTATATCAGGAATATCCGTCCTGTTTGGATCGAGATGATATAATGTACTATATACTATTTTTTCATTCCTTCTAACCAGCTCCTCAAGCGCAAGTTTGTCGTCCTGCTGAGACTTTTCTATTACTTCACCAAGGTCCATTGTTTTATACATATCTCTGGGTTTTTTTTTCATACACAGAGAATTTTAATTTGTTAGGTGAGAGTTATAATGGTCAACTTAGGCAGAATTTTAAGGTAATATTATCAAAAATGTTAATTTATTTTTTCAGGGGTTTTTATTCATTAGTAGATATCTAAGGATATAACATAACAATGATAAATTTTAGTCTAATGAATAATAAACAAAAGTTTGTTAACAATAAACAAACTCATACGCCTGTAAATAACACGAAAAAACTTAGCTTCGGGCAAAAACTTGATAATTTTGTAAAAATGATGGAATTTGAAATCAGCACAAAGTGTAATTACGGAAAATGCTCTTATTGTCCTGTTTCGCTTGAGTCCAGTCCTGTTATCCAACGAATAATGCCAATGAAGCTTTTTAAAAAAATTTTAAACGATTTGAAAGCTATAGGCTATAAAGGTAAAATTTCTTATCAACGCTATAATGAACCTTTAGCGGTAAAAGCCGAAGATTATGTTAAAAAAACAAAACAAGCACTACCTGATGCTCAGACAGAAATTTTTACAAACGGAATTTTGCTTTCTGAAGCAAGGTTAGATTCCCTGAGAGAAAGTGGTGTTGATAAATTTATTGTCACTCAACATTCAAAAAATGGGTTTATAACAAGATTAGGGGATATTTCTGATGAAAAGTTAAAAGGGGTCTCTGTTAGATATGGTGATGAGTTATCATTATCCAACAGAGGAGGGACATTGATTAATATAGCACCCCCAAGAAAACAGCCTTGCAGTAGACCCAGTGAAACAATGGTAATTGATGTAGATGGAAATGTATTTGTATGTAGTGATGATTATTACAAACGAGAAAAAATGGGCAGTGTAAAGACAAGTTCTATCAAAGACATATGGTTATCAACAAGATATACAAATTTCAGAGAGAATCTGAAAAAAGGAAATCGAGAGGCATCAAGTACATGCAAAAGTTGCAGTAGGGTTGATTCTGATAACACATTATATAATCCAGATAGATTAAGAAACAATGAAGCACTGTTCAGAAAAAGGCTGCTGGAGGAAACAGGCAGCGCGCGTCTTCCAGTACAAGAAAAAAAGGCAAGTTAATATTTACGGGATAGTTTATTTTTTGTATGTTTTAATATCAATCAAATAGTTGTTTGAATGGTTAAATGAATGCACAGAATAATCGACGTAAATGTAAACAGGGCAACGGAAGCGCTGCGGGTTGTGGAGGAAGTGTCACGATTTGTGCTGGAAGACGAGGGAATTACCACGGAATTGAAGAATTTGCGGCATGAAATAATCACTGCGTTCGGGTCGCAATACAGTCAGCTCATAGAAAACCGGGATACAGAAGGCGATGTTGGCACGGAAATCCCTAATCCGTCGAGCAGGAAAAGCCTCATCGATATCCATAAAGCTAATTTTAAGCGTCTTCAGCAGGCATTGAGAGTATTGTCAGAATTTAATCCCGGCCTAAGTGACAAAATCAGATATGATTCCTATATTTTGGAGAAAAAAATGTATAAAGAATTAACAAATAAGCATAAAAAGTACCTATTGAATGACAAAAAGCTATATCTGGTCACGGATAGGAGTAATTTTAACAACGAAGATGATTTTTTAAATGCAGTGGCTTCCGCATTGAAGGGCGGGGTTCAGATTGTCCAGCTACGGGAGAAAACCGCTACAGCAAAGGAATTCATCGCACTCGGCAAGAAGGTGCGGGAGTTGTGCAGTCTGTATGACGCTATTTTCATCATTAATGACAGGGTTGATATAGCCATGGCGGTACAAGCAGACGGCGTACACCTCGGCCAGGATGATATGGACGTAGCTATAGCCAGAAACATACTCGGAAGCGAGGCTATAATTGGACTATCCACGCATTGTCTTGAGCATGCCCTGCAAGCTGTACAGGCAGGAGCAGATTACATCGGTGTTGGGCCTGTGTTCACCACGCCTACAAAGCCGGGCAGGCAGGCTGTAGGCTTAGAATATGTGCGTTGGGCGGCGGATAATGTTAATATTCCATGGTTCGCTATTGGAGGGATTAATCCAGATAACCTTAATGAAGTAGTGCAGGCGGGGGCTTTCAGAGTTGCAGCGGTCAGGGCTATAATTAATGCTGAACAGCCTGAACAAGCCGCAAGGCGGTTTTTAAATATTTCACAAGGAGGATAACAATGCCGGAGCATTTAATTATAATAGGTGGAGTAGCAGCAGGGACAAAAGCCGCATCTAAAGTGCGTAGAGAAAAGCCAGACCTGAAAATTACCCTGTATACCGAGGAAAATTATGTTTCATACTCAGCATGCGGTATGCCATACTTTATAGAAGGCATTATTCCAACTAAAGAACGCCTGCTGGTGCGCTCACCGGAGAAATTCAGAGAGCAGGAAAATATTGATATCCGCCTGCTGCACAGAGTTACAAAAATTGTGCCGGAAAATAATAAGATTGTGGTAAAAAATTTAGAAACTAATGAAGAATTTGAGGATGAATACAGTCATTTACTTATAGCAACCGGCTCGCATGCAATAGTGCCGCAGTTGGAAGGCGTGGATATGGGTAAAGTTTTCAAATTCAAAACCATAGAAGATGCAATCAAATTAAAAGAAGCCACAAAAACAGCTAAAAAAGCTGTGATAGTGGGTGGAGGATATATAGGGCTTGAATTGGCCGGGGTTTTTCATTCTTTAGGCATTGAAACCACAATTGTAGAGCGGCTGCCACAGATTTTAAACTCTTTTGATTCTGACCTTGCTTACCAGGTGCAACGGCATATAGAAGAAAAAGGAGTTAAAGTATTTACAAATACTACTGCGTCAGGGGATTTACAGGAAATTAAAGATGCAGACATAATTTTAATGACAATTGGAGTCAAGCCCAATGTTGAACTTGCACGAGAAGCAGGAATTGAAATAGGCAGTACAGGCGCCATTAAAGTAAATAAAAAAATGCAGACCAGTATACCCAATATTTATGCGGCTGGTGATTGTGTGGAATCAATCAACAGGATTACAGGAAAACCTGTTTGGATACCCCTTGGCTCAACTGCAAATAAGCAGGGCCGTATTGCGGCAATGAACATAACCGGCGAGGCGGCGGAGTTCGAGGGAGTGTTCGGATCAAGTGTAGCTAAAATATTTGATTATACTGCTTCAAGGACAGGATTAAGCGAAAAGGAAGCAAAAGGGCAGGGTTTTGAGTATGAAATAGCAATAGTTCCCCACAGGGATCGGTCTGGTTATATGCCAAATTCAAAGGATATTATCATCAAACTTATTGCTGAAAAAAAGACTGGGAAATTGCTTGGGATACAAGCTATAGGCGAAGGTGACGCTGACAAGAGGGTAAATGTGATTGCGGCCGCTCTGTTAGGTAATATGACTGTTGATGAATTAAGCCAGACGGATTTAACGTATGCGCCGCCGTATTCCCCGTCTATTGACCCGTTGCTAGTGGCTGCGCAGATATTGCAAAGTAAAATTAAAAAACATGTGCCGAGTATTTCACCACAGGAGCTGCAAAAGCTTACTGAAGTTGAAGTTATTAACATAAGAAACCTGTCATCTGATGAAGTGGCAAAGAAAATTTTAGACCAGGGATCGAAAGCCGTTTTTTTGTGCTGCGACAAGGGACTGAGAAGTTATCTTGAAACTTTAAAATTAAGGGAAAAGGGATACAAGAACGTAGGTTTTATAGATGGCGGGACTAATCTGCTTTAAATACTTATTATTTTTGCGAGTGTTTTATGCCTTTTTCCAGAATCTTGTAGCCTATAAGCGGAGATAACCACACCGCACCATTATTAACGGTCTGAATGATCGTGTTTAAATGCTGAATATTAATATCTTTATTAACATAAGCGGTTGCACCTGCTGCAATAGACTCTATGGCCTCGTCTTCATCAATATGGGCGGTTAGTACTACAATTTTAATAGTAGGATCAATTTCCTTTATTTTTTTTATGGCGTCTTTGCCCTGCATTACTGGCAACCCAAGATCCATAATTACTACATCGGGATTTTTTTCTTTGGTAAGATAAATTGCAGTCTGTCCATCACTTGCTGTGCCTACAACTTTAAAATCAGACTTGCTCTGAAAAAATTCTTCCAGCACGTTTCTGTACATTTTATCATCTTCTACAATGATCAGCTTTATTGGTTTTGAATATTGTTCGATCATACATTTACGTTAAGATAATTTATATAAAAAAGCATTGCTTAGTAGTATTATTTGTTTTTATGAGATTCTTTAAAAACCTGCATAATGAAATAGATTTTTTCTTTAGGAAAAATATAAAACTTTCACGAAAAATTAAAGAAAATATAGAACAAACTGAAACTTCACATATTACCGAGTGGCTGCAAAACCTTATCAATGTTGAAAAGAATAATATCAAAATCCTGGATATTGGCGCAAAAAACTGGTATTACGTAAAAGAATTGTATAATTTCTTTAAATTTAATAATTTCGAAAAGGAAATATGGCTTGATGGTATAGAAATAGACGCATTCAGGGTTTACATAGACTTACATACCCGATATGACCACGCAATGTATTATTCTAAGGACTTGAAAAATTGTCGGTACATAGCAGGGGACTTTTTAAAACATAATGAAAAATATGATTATATTACCTGGTTTTATCCTTTTGTTACGGAAAATCCGTTATTAGAGTGGGGTTTGCCCCTTAGTACATTTAGGCCGCTGGAAATGCTTCAGCATGCTGTTGCCTCCCTCAAACCAGGCGGTATAATCATAATAAAGAACCAGGATGAAAAAGAATACATTATTCAGGAAAACTTATTTCAGCAATTGAATGTATCTTATAAAAAGGAGCCTAAATGCCTTATAACAATGAGTCAAAATATGTCTTAACAGCCAGATGTCCCGACACAACAGGCATATCTGCCAGTGTATTTAACTACATTCATGATAATGACGGGTTTGTAACCTCATCTGCAAATTATGGTGACCCTTCAACTAACAGATTTTTTCTAAGAATTGTATTTACCGCAGTAGGCCCAAAAATGGGAAATCTTGAAGATTTAAGGTTAAAATTCCAGCCCATTGCTGATAAATTTGCCATGCAGTGGGAAATTAATGATTGCAGCCATAAGCCCAAAGTATTAATAGCAGTGTCAAAATTCGGACATTGCCTGATTGACCTTCTTCATAAGACCAAAGCCGGGCAGATACCTATGGAAATTGCTGGAATCGTGTCAAATCATACCGAGATGAAAGGATTGGCCGAGTGGTATGGGGCTGATTTTTACCATTTTCCTGTAAAACCTGAAACAAAATCAGAACAGGAACGAAAAATCATTAATTTGACGGAAGAACTGGGAATTGAACTGGTTATTCTGGCAAGATATATGCAAATATTGTCACCGTACATGTGTGAAACGTTAAAAGAAAAGTGTATAAACATTCATCACTCATTTTTACCCAGCTTTAAAGGAGCTATGCCATATTCCCAGGCACATGAAAGAGGAGTTAAAATAGTGGGTGCAACTGCTCACTATGTTACAACCGAGCTTGATGAAGGGCCTATTATTGAGCAGGCGGTGGAGCGAGTAGATCATACCTTTGGGGTTGATGATATTGCTTCTACTGTACGCGATCTTGAGACCCTGACGCTTTCTCGGGCTGTGAAGTGGCATGTAGAGAAACGGATTTTATTAAATGGGCATAAAACGGTGGTTTTTAAATAAAAAATTAGCGCTTTAGCTAATGAAACTCCCTAAAAATTAACGCTTAATGTTTTTAAGCAAATTTGTATAAATAGGGAGAATGGAATATGGACAATATGGATTTTCTTCTTGGCCCGGTGCTTTTTATTCTGAATTTAATCGCAATATATGACGTAATCACTGGCCCAAAAAATACTACGCGGAAGATTTTATGGGTATTAGCAATTTTGTTTTTACCTGTTGTAGGCTTAATTTTATACTATGTTATCGGAAAGAAAAACCTGTTTGCGCGGCCTGAGCAGCCTTAGTAGCTTAAATCATTCTTAATATAAGCATGTGGATAAAAATATTCTTCACGGAATCCCAACCTTCGATACATTTTGATGGCGGGGTAATTATCAGTGTCTACTGTGGCGTTTATTTCTTTTAAAGGAATGCCCTTTTCACTTATTAATTTTACAAATCCACCAATAACACTCCTTAAAAGCAATTTCCCCATTCCTTTATTCCTGATACTTTTTCTTACTGCGATAAGGGGAACGTTTATTTTATCCTCCGAAGCCAGTGCTGCAAAACATACCCCTTCCACATTATCATTGTTTAATAAAAGCCTGGTCTGACCTGACAGAAAATTACCATACTGGTTAGCTAAAATCATCTCTACAACAATTTTAGTTCCTTCCATGGAAAGAAAACGGGGATCAAAATTTGTAATTTTATTATTTTTAAATGCTAGGTGTATAAGCTCAATAACCTGTTCTTTGTACTTATCATCCCAAATAGACAGTGTATTATCCTGAAGCTCGACGTCCCCTGAAAGTTTCAAAACACGGTAGGAAACAGGGTCCTGGAAGTCAAACCTGACAACTGACTGGCCCACGAAGTTAAACCCTAAAGCAGAAATCTCTTTTATGCCCGTTTCCTGAATTCCCAGCATCGGGTAGCTTATTATATCACAATCAGCCCTATCCTTCAGCATTTTTATCAGGCTATCAAGAAGAACAGCTCTGTGATTGGAATGAACTACGTTTATTTCCATTACCTTGAAATTGTTGGTGGAATTTGATATAATAATATTAAAGTCGTTAAGTTTGCCCGGGCTTGTTTCCTCGGTAACAAACTCAGCGGCTTTTAATTTTATTAATTTGAGTTCAACATTGATGTTATAATACCAATTTCCATTAATATCACTGCCTATCGTAATTCTTGTATTAAAAATTTCTCCGTTTATGGTCACAGGCTTATTAATATAATAATAACCTTTTAATCCTTTTCTTGTTTTAATTCTTCGTGGCATAGAAAAAGGAGATAACTTTCCAGTTTCTATAATTTCTTTAATTTTGGGAATCAATCTTAACCTGTTTAAATCTGCACTATTGCTAATAGTCTTTTTAAGGCCATTTTTGTAAAAATAAATTTTACCGATATCAGAACGTTCAACGTATGTACCCTGCAGGTTTTTTTTATAAAAATCATTAGCCGCTTTTCTCCAGGCAAGTTTATCATCTCCCCAATAGCCCAGCTCTGTGCCTGTCATAGAAATAGCTTCTTTATCGTACTTTTCCTGAGAATAAATTAAGATCCCCTCAGGATTTTCATCCTCAAATAAAACCAGCCCACTGAGATTGTTTTCTTCTATAGCAGAAATAAAATTCTCGAATTCTATGGGCTGGTTCTGGTATTTATAATCTTTTAAGGCTTTATTTCTGAAATCTTCGTAGATTAGCCTTATTTTCTCATAATTATCCAGTTTTATTTGTTCAACAACTTGCATTCCATTATTGTACTAGAGACGCGCAATATCATCAATTATTGTTGGAGTTATTAAAATAATCAGCTCGTTTTTCTCATGGTCAAATTCATTATTAGTAAATAACTTTCCTAATATTGGGATATCAGCAAGCAGAGGCACTTTGCCTTCTTTTTTGGTGTCCTTTTCCTTGGTTAAGCCTGCAATTGCCAGTGTTTCGCCTGATTTAACCCTTACATCCTGAAGAATAACTTCTCTTGTAGATATTGGAACTATCCTAATAGCAGCGTCTTGCTGGCCATATTCTCCTATAAGCACTTCAGGTAATGCGCTGGTTATAGACGGCCTGATTCTCATTGTTACATAATCGTCATCACCAATTTTCGGAAGAATATTTAATACAATACCAACGTCAGCCAGTTCCGAAGTATAGGTAACTCCTTCGGATGTAACAGTGGTTTCAACGCTATTTACTACCTGGTCGGTAATCTTAATTAAAGACTCGCTTCCACTAAGAGCAACTATAGTAGGATTTGCAAGCAATTTGGCATCTTCATTATAGATCATAGCGTTCAGCCTTACAGCCACTTCATCAGCAAGACTGCTTACAGTATTTAACATTATGCCTGACTGGTTGGCAGCAGTAGTAAAAGTCTGGCCTGAAACTGCTGTTACCGTGTTAAACCCGCCGTATGTTTTCCCACCCTGCATGGTGGTTGAAAGTCCTAAATCTTTTGAACTATCCTTTTTAAGTTCTATAAGGGATACCTGAATAGATACCTGCTTTAAAGGCTTGTCAAGATATTTTACAGCTTCTTCTGCCATGAGAATATCCTGCTGTAGACCGGCAACGAGAATAGAATTTGTTCTTGTATCAGGTATTACAATGGCGCCACCATCATTGTTTTCTATTGTAATATCACCGGTTTTTGCTCTATAATGCTGAAGTTTAATTGTGCTGGCTAATTTGCCTGCATCGCCAAAGCTTTCACCGGATTGAAGTGTTTCAACTTTTCCTTTTATTACTTTTGAATCAATAAGGTTACTTTGTCCTGTTGAAGAGCCTGTTTTTTCTTCTGTTTCAGCTGCAGGGACGCCCGGCAACGCAGGAAGTACTGCAGGAATTGCTGCTAAAGATGTACTTGCTGCTGCTTCTTCATTAACTCTATAACCTTTATTAAATATACTTGCTCTTAGAATATCTGCCGTATAAACCGCATCGGAATTATCTAGTTTAAATGTTTTAATAAATCTTCTATTAAGCCCTTTTTTAGCCATAACTGGCCTTGAAGCGACAAATATAGTGTTATTTTCTACACGTGCTTCGAGTTCTTCACTTACCAAAATAATATCCATTGCTTCGTTCAGGGAAATATTCTTTAATTCAGCACTTACGTAACCCATTACGCTCTCATCGATAACAACATTCATTTTGCCTTCTTTGGCAATAATTCTAAGGATTGAAGCAACATCAACGTCTCTTAATGTCAGGTTAATTCTTGCGTCTTGCGAGAAAAAATTAAACCTGTTTCCAAGGTGCATGAATTCTTTGTCTATTTTTGTTTGTGAGGCTGAATTCATATGGCCTTGCAGCCTTCTTATTACATCTTCTTTTGCAATATTAGAAATATCACCTTCTTTAAGGTTTTTTATTGAATCCATTCCCATTTTGTTATCCGGTTCTTTAATGGAAAAACTGGGAGAACTCAAAAGAAAAGCCAGGTGCAGCGCACAAACAACTGAAAATATTTTGGTTAACTTCATAAACACCTCTTATCAATTATGAATGTAATTAAGTTCAACGTTTTTATCCTGAATATCTGCTGATTTCATTGTTTTTGTAACTCTTCTGCCATTTATTTGAAAAACACAGGTCAGGTTTGCAGAATCCACTTTTAGGACTTTAATTCCCTGCAGGCTTTCATTAACTGCAAGTGACTCGGTCAATCCCTTGATTTCAGCTATAACCTTATCTCCAAGAAAACCTTTTACTACTACCAGTTCCTTTGGTTTTTCAGGAGCAAAATCCAGAGACATTGGAGGAGCTGGAAGTCCAGCCAAGCCTGGGTCACTACCTCTTGAAGACCCACCGCTAAACGGGCTAAAACTGCTTTCTATGTATGAAAACGGATCTCTTTTGCCTGATGTTTCCATTGCATCCGCAATCAAGTCTTTTATGTCAGTTGGTTTTATTTTTGTATTTATTTTTATTTCTTCCTTGTCATTCTGAGGAAGTGAAACGACCGAAGAATCTCCTTCAATTGGCACAGATCCTTCGCTTTGCTCAGGATGACGTAGTGAAGACTCAGGATGACGGTCAATTTCAGGAGGAAGTTTTACTTTAGGATGAGTTTTTAACTCTATCTGAGGTATTTTCTCAAGTTTTTCCGCCAGCGTTACTTCTTTTTTGTTGGGAGCATAATAATAAAAACTAACAACAAACAGAGTTATAACAACCAATGCGGTTACAAGTTTTTTTAAATTTTCACTATTTGATTTCTGCATCTTTTGAATTCTCTTCTTTTATTTCAGTTATTACTGATTTATACACACTTGCTGCTATTCTCATTTCAATTTTTGGATTAAGACTTTCGCTATCATCCTTATGAATTTTTGCCGATATACCGTTGATGTTTATTTTTCTTTGATAACTTTCCAGAAATTTTACAAAGCTGATTATTTCGTTATAGTAAGCTACTGTATTTATATCAAAAGGTTTTTCTATTATTTGTACAGGTAATAGTTCCTCATCTTTTGAGTCCGTTCTCTTTCTTGTTTTCTTAGTTGTTGGTTTTGCATTTGGAGCGGTTATTTCAATATTCTTTTCACTGGAGGATTGAAGTTCGACAATACGGTTCGTAGCCTCATTTGCAAATATTTCCAGGTCAATAAGGAATATTTCATCTCTGAATTCTTGTGGAAATTCAATATCAAACCCGGCTAATTCGGCGTTTAATTTATCCAGTTCATTTGCCAGTCTTTTGTTTACCCTTAGCTTTTCTACGTTGCCTTGAAGTGTTTTAATAGATAATTTTTCCTTAGTTATTTGTTTATTCAAACCAAAACATTCTGATATAGCAGGAACGGTAAACCACACGATAAAAATTATCGTTAACAAAACTGGTACGGAACACATAAAGATAATTTTTTTTAAATCTTTCATAAATTTATCCCTGTTTTTTCAGTTATAGTGTTGGGAGCAGGTTGTGGACGCAATTCTGTTTCTATTTGAAATTCATACAAATCTGCTTCTTTTCCATATTTAATGTTTACAATTTTTGCATTTGTTAATAATGAATTCACATCTTCGTTTATATTAAGGATAAGGAAAGAAATAGCAGTAATAGGTTTAACTTTTGCTGATACCACGCCAGAAATCTCTAGTTTATTGGAATTTTTCCCGATTGCAACTTTAGTAATGTCGGTAATAATAACGTGTTTTGGAACTTTTACAGTCAGGTTGTCTAAAATTTGGCTCCAGGGTATAAATAAACTGTTTATTTGTTCTTGTGCGCGAAGTTTTATTTTAGCTATTTTCTTTTTATTTTCCAAATCCTTTTGATAAGCTGATAAAGCTGCTTCTTCCTGCTGCAATTCAGCAAGTTCAGTTTTTAACTTATTAAGCGTCATTTCTGATTTTTGAGCCATATTTTTTGCAATCAGCCAGACGCCAAAACTTAACGCCAGTGTTATAAGAGTTCCTAAAATAATGGCTATAACAGCAAACCGTGTTTTAGAATCCAGTGTATCCTTTTCCAGCTCCAACGGGCTGGTTTTTACTGTTTTTGCATATTCACCTATAAGGTTTATATTTATGGTTTTCAATTTTCGAACCCCTTAAGTGCTAAGCCTATACTTGTTGAATATAAAGGACTAAAAATAATGGTTTCTATTCTCAATTTATTAGACATAAATTTATCTATATTTTGAATACAGGCCCCATTACCGCTTACTATTATTTTTTCTATGTCTACATATTGGGAATTTCCTGAATTAAAAAATTCTATGGTTTTTTGCACTTCACTTGAAATATTACTATATAAATTCTTTGCAGCACTGGATGCCTGCTGTAATTCCGGATCTTCATTCATTTCCATACCCGGAACCATTAAGGATAACTCAGGAAGTAAATTTATAACTTCTGCTCTTGTTTTCTGTACGCTGTTCATTATGTTTTCAATGATATTTTTTCTGCCTGTCTGGATGTTATAAGAAAAAACAGGCATTCCACCCTGAATTATGTTAATGTCAGTGTTTTCATAACCTATAAGGACGGAAATATAAGTTTTTTCAGCTTCATTTATAAGTCCTTCATAGGACAACGCCCTTATAAGTGCAAATGAAGAAACATCTATCATATCAACACCCAAGCCGGCATCAAATACAGGATCAAGATACTCTTTTAACACTGCTTTAGAAATAGCACACATAACAACGTCAATTTTTTTTCCTGTTTCATCCTGTCTTCTGGTATTTTCAAGAATTTCAAAATCAATATTCATTTCCCTGATGGGTAAAGGGAGATATTTTGATGCTTCCTGGGGAGCTATTTCTTTTAATTCGTCCTGTGGAAGCTCTGGCAATACTATTCTCTTTACAAAAGCCGCATTCCCGGGCACTGAAATTGCCACATTTAAGCTATCAGCTTTACATTCTATTAATGCTGCTTTTAGCGTTTCAGGGATTAATCTATAATTTTCTACTGGCTTATGAATCAAACTTTTAACGCTAACATGATTATTTTCCATTTTTAAAAGAGCCAGTGTGATCCCTTCCGGAAAAATTTCCACGCCGAGACGACTTTTGGTTTTTTCTTTAAATAAATTTAACATTTTTGACTCTTGACCTTAACACTTTATGCCCTATGTTTTTAATAATACACATGTTTTCAAAAAAATAGAACTATGGAAAATAAGAAATAATATTCTGTTTTTCCAAAATAAGCGCTACGCTTGCATTTAGGACAAAAAAATTTATATTTACATTTTGCAATACTAGAAATACGTTTCCGTTTTTAAGAATTTACGAATTGAACCCATAAATCCTTTTATAGTTCCAGTAAGACCCAAACACCTTTTTTACATAATTTTTGGTCTGACTGTATGGAATATTTTCTATAAATCTGTCAAGATCATCATGAGGTAACGCTTTTAACCATTTTTTAACTGAGCCTGGCCCACCATTGTATGCTGCAACGGAAAAAAGCATATTTCCGTCAAAAATATCCCTTGTGTGGCCTATATATGCGGTGCCTAATTTAATATTTATTTCAGGAATAAATAATGAATTGGCAGCGTGACTTGCAAACCCTTTCCACCTAACTATATCCCTTGCCGTGCCTGGTAAAATCTGCATAAGCCCCTGTGCATTTGATGAACTCACCGCATAGGAGTTAAAATAGCTCTCTTCTTTCAAGAGTGAAAGCACAAGAATAGGATCAAGGTTATTATAATCAGCATTATTGTTTATTTCTTCAGCATAATAAACAGGATAAATCAGTTTCCATTTTGGATCCCGGGAGTCCGGTTTGTCTGTCAGGGCATTCATGCCGTTTCTTGCAGTAACAATCGAATTTGTAATAACTCCATTATAATGCTTTATCCAGCTTTCCAGAAACGGATCATCCTTGATAAAAAGCATAGCTGTTTCATAATCCCCCAGCCGCATCATTTCTGCTGCCTGAGTGCCGTGTTTTTCAGTTATTTCTTCGTAGGAATAAGGCATCTCTGTCTTTATTTCTTCAACAGGGAGTATATTTTGTATATCGGTTTCCCATCCTGTGTCAACTCTACCATTTAAAGCATTCAACCTACCCTGGGCCCTGAACGCATAGTAGCTGTCAGGAAATTTTTCCAGCACAGTCTTATAAGAGTCCTTTGCCTTGCGCATAGAATTTTTCTTTTCATAAGTTTTCCCCAGCCAGAAATGTATTGCTGGCGAGGCTTTTGTATTTTCATAAGCCAGGATGTGCTTTTGTGCAAGTTTCAAAGCTTTGTCATAATTACCGCTGTCATACTCATCCCAAAAAAGATTCCATAAAGATTCTGAGGCAAAATCACCATCCGCGTAGTTTTTAACAATTTCTTCGTATAAATATTTCGCTTTTTTTAAAGATGTAAGCTGGGCTTTTTGAAACAGGGCAAAGTCTCTTGTTGTTGATGCCCAGCCCAAAATATCTGACCAGCTCTTTTCCATGGCATTATTACTTAATTCCACGTATGCAAGCATTGCTTTTTCAGCTTTTGCTCTGTCGAAAGAGTTATTCAGGTAGCATCTAATGCCCTTAGCTAATAATGCACGCGCCTCATTTCTGTTGTCCATAAACTTGTGGCACATTGCCTTATAATACCAGACCTCTTTTTCCGGCAGCTGGTTAAAATATGAGAGTGCTTCTTTATATTCCTGCTGCATAAAAAGGGCTATTGCAGCGTGTTTTTTGTCCTCATCGCTGAAGCAGTGCTGTAGGGATTGAAGTCCATCATAACTGTTGAGCGCGAATTTTCCCGAAGGAGCAAGTGCTATGTATTTCAGCCAGTATTGAGCAGCAAGCTCTTTATTTTTGCTTTTATTGAGTTCTCCAAGGTAATAGAAACTGCCAAGCGCGAAATCAGTGCCCGGGAAGTTGTTTATAGTATATAAAAACTGTTTTTCAGCATGTATCTCCTGTTTTGACCTTACAAAAGCCTGGCCGAGGTTGTAGCTGGCTAGGGAGGTAAGTTGGCTGTCCGGGTAAGATTTAAGTAATTTTTTGTATTTTTCTATGGGATGTGGTTCATCTTCAATTGCCGCAGCGCAGAGGGCCTGTTGAAAAAGAACCACATCATAAGCCTTGTATTTGCGGGAAATCTTGTTGTAGGTGTAGTATGCGGTTTTATAGTCATTATTTAACTGAAAGTTTCTTGCTTCTTCGTACAGGTTTCTGGAATAGTCCTCTTTTTGGTAATAATCTGTTATTATTTCAGGTTTGTAAAACCATATAAATGCCCCTGCGGCCAGGAGGATAAAGATAGATAGGAGGATAAAATTTATAAATATTTTTATTATCTTCATAACAGGATTATAGCGTGAATTTATATCGTATTTACAGTGCCATCTCAGCCGCTTTTTGTGAATTATTTAAAGCAGCCTCTACCAGCCCTTTAAACAGCGGGTGCGGATTTTCAGGGCGGGATTTAAATTCAGGGTGGAACTGGCATGCTACATAATATCTGTGGCTTGGTAACTCTATTATCTCAACAAGCTTTTTGTCAGGCGATAAACCGGAAAATACCAGCCCTTTTTCAGCTAGAAGGTCTCTATAATGGTTACTTACCTCATATCTGTGACGATGCCTTTCGGAAATAACACCTTTATTATACATTTTTTGGGCGGTTGAACCTTCCTGTAAATGGCAATCATACGCTCCAAGCCGCATTGTGCCGCCCATGTCTTTAATATTTTCCTGCTCGCTCATCATTGCTACAACAGGATAAGGCGTTTCAGGCGCAAACTCTGAGCTGTTTGCATCTTTTAGCCCGGCCACATTTCTTGAAAACTCAATTACCGCGCATTGCAGACCAAGACATAAGCCTAAAAACGGAATATTCTGTTCTCTCGCAATAGTGGCAATGTTTATTTTCCCTTCAATTCCCCTGATGCCAAAGCCCCCGGGTATAACAATTCCTTCTACATCAGCCAGGGCCTCTTTTGCTTTTTCAAGGTCTTCGCAATCGTCAGAAGAAATCCATTTTATTTCAACAGAACTCCCTAGAGATGCACTGGCATGCTTTAATGATTCAACTACGGAAATATAAGCATCAGACAACTTTGTATATTTGCCTGCTATAGCAATTTTTACCTTGTTTTCAGGATTCTTAATCCTATTTACAATTTCCTTCCACTCTTCAATATCAGGCTCTTTTGTATCTTCTATATTGAGCCTTTTTAGCACTTCGGTTGCAAGTTTCTGTTTTTCCAGCGCCAGCGGTACTTCATAAATTGTCTGGAGGTCTTTACACTCTATTACTGCTTCCGTTGGAACGTTTGTAAATAAAGCTAACTTGTTTCTCTCCGCTTTTGGAATAGGTTTTGATGACCTGCAAACAAGAATATCAGGTTGAATACCAATACTTCTGAGCGTGTTTACGCTGTGCTGTGATGGTTTGGTTTTTAATTCTCCTGATGCATTAAGATATGGAACCAAAGTTACATGAATAAATACTGTATTTCCAAACCCGGCATCAATTTTAAACTGCCTGATGGCTTCCAAAAAAGGTAAGCCTTCAATGTCACCGACAGTACCGCCGATTTCTGCTATAACAAAATCAGGTTTGTATTTTTTAGCAGCTTCTTTCAATCTGCTTTTAATTTCATCAGTGATATGAGGTATGGTTTGTACTGTGCCGCCAAGGTAATCACCTCTTCTTTCCCGTGTAATTACGTTGAGGTAAACACTTCCTGCGGTTACATTGTTTACTTTGCTTAAATTAGTATTAATAAACCTTTCATAATGGCCTAAATCCAGATCAGTTTCTGCTCCGTCATCAGTTACAAAAACTTCTCCATGCTGAAAAGGACTCATTGTGCCCGGATCAACATTTATATAAGGGTCAAATTTCTGCATTGTTACAGAATATCCCCTTGCCCTGAGCAATTTACCCAGCGATGCTCCTACAATTCCCTTGCCCAGTGAGCTTACAACTCCACCTGTAACGAAAATATATTTAGTTTTACCTGACATATCCCCTACCTTATTCACTAACCCCAAAATTAGATTTTAGGGACTTTAAAGTAACCATCCTCTTCTACAGGAGCATTTTTTAAAATTTCTTCCTTGTTGGATGCATACTCAGCCTTGTCTTCCCTCATAACGTTCCTCACAGGAAGCACATGTACCATGGGCTCAATATTCTCTGTATTAACCTCTTTTAACTGGTTAAAGTAATCAAGAATGTTTGAGAACTGCTCAGTGTATTTTTCCTTTTCCTGTTCGCTGAGTTCTAAGCGTGCTAATTTTGCAACGTGTTCAACATCTTTTTTAGTAATCAAGAAATTCTACTCCTTAGAAAGTTCACTTATATTATTTTAGTATGAAGGAATAAAAATATCTTTATTATTAAATTATTTTACGTAAATCTCTTCAAGATTATGCAAAACTCCACCGAGCGGGGTGGGATTAAGGTTGCCAAACTTATCCCGCACTGCATACACCATTAACCCTGAATATATGTAGATAAAAGGATTGTATTCATACACAATTTCCTGGTATTTGTCGTAATACTGCTTTCTTTTATCGAAATCAAGGGTGGTAGCGCCTTTTTCATATATTATATCAAGCTCTTTTTCCCAGGGTCTAAGATCAGCCATTATTTCCAGGTCTTTGCCTTTTCTCTGGTTAAACATATGCAGGGCGCCGGTGCTGCTCCAGACATTGCGGCCACTGTGAGGCTCCAGTGGACTGCCTGTAAGCCCGATAATAACCGCTTCCCAGTCAAAGGAGTCTGAAATCTTGCCCACCAGGACGTTAAACTCAATTGGCTTGAAATTCACCTTCATGCCAAGTTCTTCCAAATCCTGTTTTATCATGACTCCGATGGATTCACGTTCTGTGTTTCCGGCATTTGTTATAAGGGTAAATACAACCGGATTTCCTCCTTTATCTAGCAACTGGCCTTTTGCATTCCACATAAAGCCTGATCCTTTTAGCAATTCTTTAGCTTTTTCAAGGTTTCTGGATTTTCCATTTTTTAATTTTTCATTCAGGAAAATAGAACTCAGGCTTTCTGCGGTGTAAAGAGGTGCGCCAACACCCCTTAGGATATTCATTACAATACTTTCCCTGTCTATGGCAATATTTACAGCTTCCCTGAAATTTTTATCATTAAACCACTGTTGTTTTACAGGGTCTACGTAGTATTTGCCTTCCTTATCTTTGCGCCGATTAAGGTTAAAGGACATGAACATGGTGCCTGTATCCGGGCCGAGGTTGTAGATTTTGTAGTCAGAGCGTTTTTCAAGCTCTTTAAACCTGGCCACATTGCCGCCTGAGAGGGGGAGAATATCTAGCTGGCCGGATTCGAATTTAAGCACCTGGTTATTAATATCACCGACTATGTAAAAAATGTATTTATCAAGGTAGGGTAGCCTTTGGCCTTTGACGTCGAACTTGTAATAATTTGGATTGCGCGTAAATACTACTCTTTGAGCGGGGATGTATTTTTCCAGCCGGAACATGCCGCTTGTTACAAAGTCTTTTGCAGGTGTTGTCACTCCGTAAAAAGCGTCGAATTCAGCTTTTCCTTTTTTAACAATCGGCTCAAAAACATGCTTTGGCGCAATACTCTGGCTTAGTTGCCTTAAAAATGGGGCAAATGGCTTTGGAGTGATGAATTGGACAGTTAATTTATCTATAGCTCTTACCTGAGGCATCTTTTCATCTATAAGTACATTATCTCGAGCGCTGGTATTTCCATACCCTTCTGCGATAATCTTGTTCCAGGTAAAAGCAACATCGGCAGATGTAATAGGTTTTCCATCAGACCATTTTAGATTTTTTCTCAGTTTTACAGTATAGACAGTACCGGTTTTATCCACTTTAAAGGACTCTGCTATAAGAGGCTTAACCTGTCCTGTGTAGGCGTCGGTTGTAACAAGCCCGTCAAACATTAAACCGCCCATTTCTGCAGAGGTGTTATCTTTAGCATTCCAGGGATTAAAGGTTTTAGGGCCTTCTCCGATGGTGGAATTATATAGTGTGCCGCCGTATTTTCCGGTTTCTTTCTTAAATTTTTTTGCAACTTGCATATTAAAAGACGGAGCAGGCTGGTTTTCTTTAACAGTGGGTCTGTCGATGTGCAGGACGTTCCCGATTATAAATAATACTAACCCGACTAATACAATAAAAAAAATTATGTCTTTAGTTTTCATAATTTTATTATAGCCCAAGGTGGATTTAAGGTTATAAATATAAACACTATATAAAAAGTAGGTAGCAATCTCTCCTTTGCTTTTGTTTTTATTTAAATATAGCAAATTATGGAAGGGTTAAGAAAAAAGGGAGGGAAAATTATGGAGATTTCGGGATGTGATGTAATGAGTATTCTAGAAAGACCAAAAATTAGAACAGAATGTAACACTTATGATTATGGAAAAGTTTGTAATACTTTTGAGAAGGTAAAAGATGGCGAAAGATTAGTTAATAGCGTTTTTTCTCGGAACGATGGAATGGTAATGCGTACGGATAACACATTTGATGATCAGGGAGTTGTAACTGAGAGCTGTAGTATAACTTACAAAGATGATCCTAAGACATATTCTTGTCAACAAATGAGCGAATATGAAAATTTTTGATTAAATAAAATGACATATTGAGTAGACAAAAAGGGCAGATATATCTGCCCTTTTTGTCAGTATAAATTTATTTGCCTTACTTATGCGCTAACTCGCTCTGCTGGTTCCCTGCAAGATCCCATTTTCCGCAGGTGCCACCCCAACGTGCGATAATATTACCTTTTACATCTTTTGGAGTGCGCGGATCCACGCATTCAGGTTCTCCCTGTACAATGGAAATAACTTCACAACTATTAGCACAGTCCATGCATTCATGCGTATAAGACTTGAAGGTAAAATCCCTTACCTGCCAGCCTTTGAATTTGGTCTTTTCGCCGGTAAAGCGGTGATTTTCCATTGCGAGCAATGCTGAACCTATTGCTCCCATTACCTGGTGGTTAGGCGGGACTATGATTTCAGTTTTAAGCGCTTCTTCAAAAGCTTTCACCATGCCGGAATTTGATGCTACTCCACCCTGGAATACTATTTTTGGTAAAATTTCCTTGCCTAACGCAAGATTGCTTAAATAATTCCTGACAAGTGCCTGACATAGACCATATAAGAGGTCTTCAATAGGATAACCAAGCTGCTGTTTATGGATAAGGTCACTTTCTGCAAAAACGCCGCATCTTCCTGCAATTCTGGCAGGAGCTTTGGATTTTAACGCTGATGGGCCGAATTCTTCTATCGGAACATTTAGCCTGCTGGCCTGCTGGTCAAGAAAACTTCCTGTGCCTGCGGCACAGACTGTGTTCATGGCGAAGTCAGTTACAATAGAATCCCTTAAAACAATTATTTTGCTGTCCTGACCGCCTATTTCAAGGATTGTTTGAACGCCGGGAACATGTATGCTGGCTGCTACGGCATGCGCTGTAATCTCGTTTTTTACAACATCCGCACCTACCAGGATACCTGCAAGTTGCCTTCCGCTTCCTGTAGTTCCGACGCCTAATATTTCATGCTCGTCATTTAATTTTTCTAAAAGCATGTTAAGACCGTTTTGTACAGCCATAACGGGTTTACCTGCTGTTCTTAGCATTACGCCTTCAATAAATTCGCCTTGTTCATTAATAACAGCGAGTTTTGTGGTCACTGACCCCACGTCTATTCCAAGAAAAGATTTTTTGCTCATTTTCTACCTCATTAATACTTGATAAGTATAAAATACAATAATTAAAAAATACTTGTTTGTAAATTAAACGGTAGTAGTTATATTTAACATAAATTGTTATTAAATTTTTTAATAGCGGTTAAAAGACAGCTGATTTAGTATATAAGTATCCGGGGTTAATTTTTTTAACCTCTCTTCTGCCCAAAAGATTCAGGGATTGCATCATTGGCATTATAAAGTTCTTTTTATAGTCATGATTCCCGTTTTTATGTTTGGTAATATCTATAAAGTTTCTCCATTCTAAATAGTTATGATATTTTAATCCAAGTTCGATCATAAGATCCTGATCTCCATACTTTGGATTTTCTTCAACCTTTGATTCTGCAAGTTCAAGAATGTGTTTTACTAATGTCTGTTTAAGATTAATTTGTGCAGGATCTCCCTTTTTAACTTTAGAGTCGTTCAATTGTCTTAATGTATTGAGGAGTTTTTCGCCATATAAATCGTTTTGTTCTGCGCTATAAACCTTTAAACCTTTTTCATCCTGAAGGTCCATGGCTGTTAGTATTGGTTTTATAAGCTGTTCTGTATAAGAAGGATGCCCGTTTTCATGGAGAGAAATATCCAGGAAGTTCTTCCATTTCTTATGTTGAGCATCTGTTAATCTAAGATCCTTCATAAGATCTTGATTATTATATTTTGGCTTTTCTTCAATCCTTAGTTCTACTAATTTAATAATGTATTCAAGCAGGGATTTTTTTGCTTTATATACACGATCTTCCTCGTAAGCTTTACTGTCTTTTAATTTCAGTAACGTATTCAGTAGGTTTTTACCTGTTAAATGGTTTTTTCCTACAGCAAAAGCCTTTAAAGCTCCTATGTGTTCAAGGCCCAGTTTCTTTAGTATTGGCATTCCAAGTTCTTCTGTATAATAGGATTTATTTCTTTCATGGAAAGCAATAGTTAAAAACCCTCTCCACTCATTATGTTGTTCATCATTTAATCCAAGGTCTTTCATAAGGTCTTTATAGCCGTAGTCTGGATTATCTTTTAATTTTGATTCTGTAAATTCAATAATGTATTCAAGTAAAGACCTTTTGGCTTTGAACACAGGATTTTCCTCGTCAATTCCACATTTTTTTAATTTCAGTAATGTATTCAGTAGTTTTTGACCAGCTAAAGGTTTTCTCTTTTCATCAATAATTTTTAAAACAGGTTTTTCCAGTGGTTTTTCACAAGGCAAATCATATTTTTCTACGTTAATAACTTTTAAAGCAGGAGTCTCCACTTTAGTTTCAGTCTCTTCCAATTCCTCTGGTTTCTCCGGTAATTTTTCCTTCAGGGTTTTTTGTATTTGCGGTACCAGATTATCTGTACAATAAAAATCTCCTTTTTTATGGTTAGAAAGGCTTATAAAACTCATCCAGTCCTGACGTTGTTCATCATTGAACCCAAATTCTTCCATAAAATTTTTATTTCCATATAGTGGATTTTCTTTTTCAATCTTTTGGTCTACGAATTCAATAATTGGCTCAAGTAAAGATATTTTGGCATTATAATCAGAATCTTTCTTTTTAACTTTACAGTCTTTTAATTGCAATAATCTATCTAGCAGTTTTTCACCGGTTAGATGGTCTTGTTCTCTACTAAAATTCTTTAAATCTTCTCTGTGCTCAAGTTTCAGGGCTTTTAGTATTGGCATTCCAAGACTTCTTGTATAATAAGGATCATTATTTTGATGCTTAGAAATAGTTATGAAGAGCTTCCAATTAGTAGATTGATCAGGTCTTAATCCAAGGTCTTTCATAAGATTTTGATTTGTATATTTTGGATTATCTACAATCTTTAATTCTGTGAATTTAATAATATATTCCATTAAAGATTTTTTTGCAGCATATACAGAACTTCTTTCTCCAGCTTTACTGTTTCTTATTTGTTTTAATCTTTCCAGTAGTTTTTCACCAATTAAATGGTAATTTCCTCCTTTACTAAAAGCCTTTATTAAATCTTTCCTGTGTTCAAGACCCAGGGCTTTTAGTATTGGCATTCCAAGGCTTCCTGTAAAATAAGAATGCCCGAGTTCCTGGTTAGTATCATTTATAAAACTCATCCAGGCAGGATACTGCTTATCTTTTAATCCAAGGCCTCTTGCGAGATCTTTATTGCTATATTCAGGTTTTTTTTCGACTCGACTTCGTAAACCCTCCCATTTCTCTGTGCCATCAAGTATTTTACTGAGAACCTCATGTTTTGCAGCATATGTAGCTTCCTTTTCTTCTGGTAGGTCTTCAGGATAAGTATTTATAACTGTTTCTATTTTTTCTATTAAATCATTACCTTTTAATTCACGACCCTTGACACCAAAGCATACGGTATCGCATTTAAGCCCCTGATTTCTGTTATTTCCCGCAAGGAATGCGTATTTAGGAGTTATAAAACTATTATAGTTATTTATTCTTGCAACTAACATTACTTTTTCCCAAATATTTAACGCATTACCCTGTTAAAACATGTAATAGTTAATAATTGCTATTTTTTAGGACTTTAACCACTTCCAATTCAGGGTTGAGGAAAAATAGTTAACAAGCAGGAATAGCCAGGTAAAAAATTTCAAGAAATTGGAAAAAGATAGCAAAATGAGCCATGCTTCTATTAAAGAGAGATGAAGGAAATG
>Ga0209417_1001802_pt1 | contig 37466 bp, 27 predicted proteins | sample RifGroF2_FD_184002 | JGI IMG/M metagenome (GOLD analysis project Ga0209417, IMG submission 184002) | Groundwater microbial communities from Rifle, Colorado, USA - Groundwater F2 (SPAdes) (version 2) | ecosystem: Environmental > Aquatic > Deep subsurface > Groundwater | place: Rifle, Colorado... | reverse complement strand
TACAGAAAATTGAAAGAGGAAGAAGCCAACGAACAGAACCGCTTGAAAATAATCGAGGCCATCACAACAAATGAAACTTCATTCTTCCGCGACGAACACCCCTTTGAAGCAATAAGAAGCAATATACTGCCGTCCCTTTTTGATACTTTAAAAAAACAGAAAACACAGGGTCCCTTTCAGAATCTCAAACTGAGAATATGGTCGGCGGCCTCTTCTACCGGACAAGAGCCATATACACTCGCGATCATCGTCCGGGAGCTCCTTCAGAACTGCGTAGGAAACAGCATAAGCTCTTCCGATATAAGGATACTGGCAACAGATATATCCTGCGCTGTCCTCGCCAGGGCCATAAGCGGCAAATACAACGAAATAGAAATTTCGCGCGGGCTCAACGATGAACATAAAAAAAAGTATTTCCGTAAAGAAGGCACCCAATGGCATATTATAGATTCGATAAAGGAAATGGTGGAATTCCGTCAGGTAAACCTGGTCAAGCCGTTCTCCGCTATCGGCACTTTTGAATTCATCGTCTGCAGAAACGTGCTGATTTATTTTGATGATAAAACAAAGTCAAGGATATTGAACCAGTTTTATGACATGCTCACTCCGGGAGGCTTCCTCGTCCTCGGGGCCATGGAAAACACATATTGTCTCACCGACAAATTCAGCTCTCTCCGTTTCGGAAAAACCATAGTTTACGCGAAACAATAAAAAAATTCTTCTTTTTTATCGGAATTCTCTTTGACGCTCCGCGTTTGAGTAGAGTTAAACAATATAACAAGGAGAAAAAAATGGGTAACTACATCGATTCAACACTCTTAACGGAAAGAATGACCGAAAGCAGGCTCGACAGCCTCTGCAAAGTCAGCGGAACAGCTAAAACGGCCTTGCTGGAAAGCGTCATCACAAGGGCCGAAAGTCTCATCGACGGCTATGCGGCAACACGCTACCAGACTCCCCTTCCCTCAAATGACCTCACTGAAGAATGGGCACTGGCAATCGCCGAATACGAGCTCTACAAACGCGGCGCCGGCGCTGAAGTCCCGCCTAAAATCAAACAGTCGTACGACGGGACAATTGCCCTGCTCAAAGACCTTTCAGCGGGAATTCTCACAATACCGTCAGACCCGAAACCGGAGCCTTTGAACTCCTCCGGCTCGTCCATAACGGTAAAGTCTTCAGACGCTCTCATGAACGATGAAAACATGCACGGCTTCTGACCCCTTTCCGTAAACACGGACAGGAACAGGGTGAAGGCCCTGTTTCAATTAAACTATTAAGAAGAAGAAAAAACAGGATGGGAAGCGACCTCTGCTTCCAGAGGCCAGCCAAGACGCTACTATAAAGCCGAAAGCATGTATTCAAGCAAAGAGAAATTGGCGAAAATCATCGAACTCGACCCTGAAGAATTCGACAAATGGTGCAGAATTGCTACTTATAAAGTAAACAGACGTTATCCTGCTATAAAGGTCATTGATATGGTATCAGTCCCAAATGTCCTGATCTGTGCAGATATCATGAGAGGAGGAGGACTTTATGGTCGTGTTGTTAATCTGGGTGGAAGCATCGGTACTTTTCTAGGAGTTGATCTATTAACTTATGGTTATAAAATCGTAAAAGCAGACACAGTTAGTGCGTTGCTTGAGGCTTTAGAACTTAACATAGAAAATATATGGGGGATAATAATATATGCGCATGGAAATCCTGTCGGATATATAGCGACTCCATCTACAAATATTTATACGACCCAAAAAGAACTTATATATAAATTACATAAGAACGGATACAAAATTGCTTACGCCTATCTCATGCAATGTTTCAGTGGATATGAGGGAAATGTAGAAATAAAAAATATGAATGTAGATACTTTTAATGATTTTATTGACAATTATTTTGATAAGCGGATTATGAAAAATTATATTTCCAAGTTTGAAAATGGTAGATCTTCAGTAACATTCACTATTGACTGGCATATGGAATGGAGTATAATATCTAATAGAGTATGGGACTACCAAGATATGAATGTATTAACTATTGATATGAAATTTTTCCTGCCTGAAACTCATACAATAGATTGTGCTGATTAATTTGAACTTAAGGATTAAATAATGTTTAAATTTTTCTTCTTTTTTTTCTTATGCCTTGTATTAACAGGATGCCTTACGTTTGATGCTCATTTGATGATGTCAGGATCTTCTCCTGAAATGTTAGCGACTCATTTGGAAATGAAAAAAATTGCTGGTACATTTTAGAGGTGGATAAATATCCTGTTCTATTTTATAATGATTTTCAGGATTATACCGTCATAATAAAATGCCGGGAAATTTACAACGTTTACAGCAGAATTTCTCTTGACGACAACTTCAAAAAAAGTCTTTCAAAGAGTTCTCTTTCAGAAAAATGGCATGGTAAATTCCGCTATTTTGAGTATAACGGGAAACAGGCATTCTATTTTGACCTTGATGTTTTTGTCGCGGAAAATCCGGGATTTTATGCATTTATGCTCAATGACGGTATTACCGGTTTTTCATATTGTCTGGACAGATATTCCAAAAATGAAATCTCTGATATCACTAAAACATATCTTCCAGCTTCACAAGAGGCTTTCACGATAAAATCTGAAAAATCAGATTACAGCCTTTTTTCTTTCTCGGCGGAAGATAAGTAATGAATACGGAGGTGATTTTATGGAATTTATCATTGCTGACGGCAAAGACGGATTTTGTTATTTCAGATTTGCAAGGCCTTTAAAAAGTTGCGAATGGTATTTTACGCTTCCAAGTAATATTTCATGTTATCATGTACTCCAGGCTGAACCGGATTTTCACCTGCTGGATTTATCTTCGGTTAAGAAAAATTAGAAAACTTAACGCAAAGGCACAAAAACGCAAAGAAAAAAAATTATCGTAGCTTCGGCAAGCGTTTTGGTTGAAACCAGCCAGTTTTATACAGGGAACGTTGCTTTAGAGGTTACGCTGCGGTACTGCGGCGTACCCTTTTTTGCATTCCTGTAAGGTTCTGGCTGGACCTCAACCAGATGCGATTAGGGTACGCTTTTTTATTGCGTCCTTTCTTGCGGAAGCCGCGGAAAGGAGACGCAGAATGTCAGACGAAAAAAGGAATCCCAAAGAGAAGGAAATTCCGGACAGGCCGCTTTCGGACATGCAGTATGAGGAAGTTCTAAACCGCATGCGCATACATGAAGAAATGCAAAGGCCCATAAATTAGCAGGTAGAATACCGGCATTCCGTGAAAAAACTCCGTTTTTTCCGGGCACGAAGTGCCATTTTTTATGACGTTTCGCGTCCGCTCATTTCATTGCGGCAGAAAAAAATGAAACTGATAACAACTTCCTATACAACGAACTTAACCGGCTTCGCCGGGATTTTAAGACGGTTGCGACGACGCGCAACCCTCCACAATTATTCATTGACATTACTTTTGGCGTGGAGGGATTTGCTTCGTCAAATCCGTTCCCAGAATAACAATTTCCTATACAATTAAATTATTTCATTTATCAGGCGGGGATCCGGACAGTATCTTCAGGAGGCATTGTTTTTTCTGTCTCCAGTTCCAGAGGGCTAAACCGGAAGCGAAGCCCAGTATTATGAAGCAGAGAAGGATAAAGACATCTCCGAAACGCGTATAAAATGTCAATGGAGGATTTTTGTCTATGTCAATAATAAAATTGGTATAGCCTTCACCGCGCTTTATGGTGTTAAGTTTTTTCTTTCCGTCCGGCAAAATCTCGACAAAAAGAGTGTCGCTTATAAAGCCGTTGGGCATAATAAGGCAACTGCAACTGTTGTTTCCGCTCCTTATCATGGGACGACGGTTTTCAACAGCCCTGAAAACTGAATTTGCCAGATGCTGTTCGGGTTCGGAACTTTTCGGATACCAGGCGTCATTGGTAATCACAAGAAGCAAATTTGCCCCGGCAAGCGTGTGATTGCGTGAAATATACGGAAAAATATCTTCAAAACAGATGTTCATTCCGCCTTTTACGCCGGGCTTTATTTCCAACGGACTGTAAAGCGTTCCCCTTGAAAGATTTCTTCCCATCCCTATCCACTTTACGAGTTTCGGGAAATAGTCGGCAAAAGGAACGAATTCACCGAACGGGACTATATGTATTTTGTAATATTTGTCGGCAATTTCCCCTTTTTTATTGATGAAGAGCGCGCTGTTGTAGATATCGGGGATTCTATCCGCGTTTTTCGGGACATCCCCGAAGTCTATTGAACCAATCAGAAAAGGGATTCCGCTCTCTTTGATAAAACCTCTTATTCTGTTCCTGTACTCGGCACAAAGCGGATGGTCGGCACGGAAAGGCAGAGGCACGGCCGTTTCAGGCCATATAATTATATCCGGTTTCATTATAAGTGCCAGCCGGGTCAGGGATGAGTATTTATCCAGCGCATAGACTGTCTGTTTTTCCGTTCCCGCGCGGCACTGCGGGATGTCGCCCTGAAGAATTGCCGCCGTCAGGCGGATGCTGTTTTCCTTTAACGGCCTGTATTTCAAAGCCGATCTGTAGCCGATAACGACGACAAGCATCACCAGCAGCAGTGAAGTTATAAGCGGATAAGGCCTCCTGTAACGTCCTTCGGAATAAGAGTTAATCCAGTTTCTTACAGCCAGCGCCAGAGAAATATTGACAGCCGCCAGGAGAAAACTCACGCCGTAAACACCGGTGTATTCCGAAATCTGTATCAATGAAATATTCTGCCACTGGGTTACTCCCAGAAAATTCCACGGCAGGCCTGTGGCTATCCATGTTCTTATCCATTCGGTTATGCTCCAGGATGATGCAAGCGCGAAGACAAAAAGGATTTCCATGAAAGGGTTCGAGCCTTTGAACTTTCTGACTTCGTGATATCCTTTCAGCTGTATGTGGGAAGGTATGAGCAGGTATCTGAAAAGCGGCGGCACGGCCATAGCCCAGAAAGCCGGAAAAAGCGCCAGTATCAGCGACATGCCATACGGTATGAATGTTTCTATCTCACGAAGCCAGAAGAAGGCAGTCAGGCTCCAGGCGTATCCCCAGAGAAATCCGGCGCGCCACGCCTGTCCGGGCGTTTGCTCCTTTATTATCCAGAAAAGCGGTATCAGGGCTACCCATCCGAGAAATGACCAGTTCATGTCGGGAAATGCCGCGGCATAAATTACGCCCGAAAACACAAGCAGCAGACGTTCAGCCCATTTTCTGCGCGCGCTTATCCTGAATGCCTCGTTCCCGGACCTGGATGCTTTCATTTCCACTTCTGAAAGCGGCTTTTCAAAAACCGTATTTCCCATATTTTTCTTTTCCATGCCAATCCTAATAAAAATAAAATGATTGATTAACGATTAGAAAATATTCCCTCTGAAGTGTAATTTATTCAAATCGTGTTTTGTAAAAATCAATAATATAATCCTTTTTTATAATTTATGGAAACAGATAAAGGTCTACGTTTTGATCATCTTATAATCGGGAGCGGGCTCGCGGGCCTCGCTTGCGCGCTCCGTCTGGCTGAAAGCGGCAGCGTCGCAGTCGTTACCAAAAGAAAGATTGACGACTGCAATACCAGATACGCTCAGGGGGGCATCGCCTGCGTAATACATGATGAGGATTCTTTTGACAACCATCTTGCCGATACGCTTTCGGCGGGAGACCATCTCTGCAAAAAGGAAGTGGTGCGCAAAATAGTCGAAGCCGGCCCCGATATAATCGAAGACTTGCTTGAACTGGGCACGCGTTTCACGACGCGCGGGGAACTGGGGGATGAAAAGCATAAAGACGAATTTCATCTCGGCAGAGAGGGCGGCCACACCAAAAGGCGCATACTTCACTCCGGGGACATAACCGGCGAAGAACTCGTAAATACCCTCGTCTCGGCATGCCGCGAAAACCCCAATATACATATTTTTGAGAACCACATCGCGATAGACCTCATAACATCGTGGCGTCTGGGCTGGATAGGGGAAAACTGCTGTCTCGGCGCTTATGTCCTCGATATACACACGAACTGCATAAAGACTTTCAGCTCATACACCACTACCGTAGCGACGGGCGGAGCCGGGAAAGTTTATCTCTATACCAGCAATCCCGATATAGCCTGCGGCGACGGTCTGGCCATGTGCTACAGGGCAAACGCCGAAATAGCCAATATGGAATTTTTCCAGTTTCATCCCACTATACTTTACCATCCGAAAGTAAAATCATTTCTCATAAGCGAAGCCGTCCGCGGCGAAGGCGCCGTGCTCAAGAGAAAATCCCTCAGCGGTGAACTTGTAGAGTTCATGGACAAGTACCATGACATGAAGAGCCTCGCGCCGCGTGACGCCGTAGCAAGGGCTATCGACAACGAACTGAAACGAAGCGGACAGGACTGCGTTTATCTGGACATAAGACATCACGATGAAAAAACCCTGCGCCTGCGTTTTCCAAATATTTTTGAGAAATGTATGGATGTGGGGATAAACATGTCGAAGGACCCGATCCCCGTTGTTCCCGCCGCGCATTATTCCTGCGGCGGCGTAAAAACCGATGTCAACGGCTTCACCGGCATCAAAGGCCTCTATGCGGTCGGCGAAGTTGCCTGCAACGGGCTCCACGGCGCGAACCGCCTCGCCAGCAACAGCCTTCTTGAGGCGCTCGTCATCGCCAAATTCTCCCATGTCGATATACAGGAAAAACTCTCAGACATAAAAGCCAGATATCCCAGCGGCAACATACCCGACTGGAGCAGCGGAGACGCTACGGACTCCGACGAACAGGTCGTCATAACCCATAACTGGGACGAAATAAGACGTTTCATGTGGGATTATGTCGGCATCGTGAGAACAAATAAACGCATGGAAAGGGCCAAGGCCAGAATAAAAAATATCAGAAAGGAAATCGACAAATATTACTGGGATTTCCTTATAACGCCTGATCTGATAGAACTCAGGAACATCGCTTCAGTCGCGGAAATAATAATCGACTCCGCTCTCAGCCGCAAGGAAAGCAGGGGACTTCATTTCAACGCCGATTACCCGAAGCGCGACCCTTCGCTTGATTCTGTGGACACAATAATTCAAAAACCATATTCTACTTAGAAAGCCGCGCGATTTCTCAATGACCCTTAAAAGCAAAATAGCTCCTCACATAACAAGTGCCGTTGACAGGCTTCAGCAATCCGGCTTTGAAACCTATATAGTAGGCGGCGCGGTAAGAGATTTTCTGATCGGCAGGGAACCTAAGGATTACGACATCTCCACCGCCGCAAGCCCCGAACAGGTAAAGGACGTTTTCGGAAAAAGACGCACTTTCATAATAGGACGGCGCTTCAGGCTGGTACAGCTTTTTCACGGAGAGGAAATCATTGAAATAAGCACTTTCCGCAGAGAGCCGTCAAAAGAAGAAAACCGGCCTCTTGAAAAACACAGGCACCGCCATCATCCTGAAAACATGATATTTCATGACAACGAATTCGGTTCTTCCGAGGAAGACGCATGGCGGAGGGATTTCACCGTAAATGCCATCTTTTACGACCCCATCGCGGATAAAATAATGGATCACACCGGCCTGGGGGTAACAGACTTGAACAGCGGTATCGTCAGAGCTATAGGAACCCCTCTTCTGAGATTCGAGGAAGACCCCGTCAGAATACTGAGGGCGCTTAAACTTGCCGGACAATACGGTTTCAAACTGGAAGAAGAAACGGAAAAAGCTCTCTTCAGCTCTCTCAGCCTTATTTTGCACGCCTCTGGCTCCAGACTCTCTCTCGAACTCGAAAAAATACTCAAAAATCCTTATTCAGACAAAATTTTCAATGCCTTTTACGAATATGGCTTTCTCCAGTACTTCCTCCCCAATCTTCAATCCCAATGGGAAAGCGAAGTCTTCAAATACAGCCTGGAACTCCTCACTGAAAAAAACAGGCGGGTGCTTGACGGCTCCTACCGCCAGAGCATATCACTTACCGCAGCAGCCATGGTGCTCCCGTTTATTGAAGCATCTTTCGGCTCAAACGGCAAAAGCGGGCTCTGGAATAATTTTGCCGGTATAGAAGATGAAATAAGAAGAATCATCCTGAAACTTTTCAACCCCAGGGTTTTTACCAAAAGAATGCAGGCCTCCACTATAAGAACATTGCTCCTTCAGCCCAAGTTCAAGCGTTTCAGACCTGAAAGACTCCTCCACCATCACGGCTACGCTCACGCCAGAGAGCTTCTGATGATTCAGAATAATCTCACATGGAAAGACCCGCAACTCCCTGAAAAATGGCCTTCAGGCAAACATTCAGAAGCCGGAAAAATGAAGCATAAACACCAGTACCGCGCCTTTCCCGGCAGATTCAGAAGATAAAAACAGCTTTTTCTACTACGAAATATGTTGATGCTTATTTCCCTTATAAACCCGATAACAAGAGCCTTTTGTATTCAATTTTAGCCAAATAAGTTGCTTCCGGCTTTGAGTATTGCAATTAAAGGATTAAAATATAGAAGTTTCCGGTCATTATTAAGGCCCGGGACACATAATTACACATAAGAATTTTATTGACTATGCCAATACAGGAACAGGGAAAAATAATAAGAAACGCAGAACTGCAGGACAGTTACAGAAAACTTGAGCTTTACGCCCCGGGGATCTGCGCTGAAACAAAAGCGGGACAGTTTGTCCACATGCAGATATCAGGCCTGAGAGACCGCATACTAAGAAGGCCTTTCAGTATATCCGACGTAAATAAAGACGGTGTGCTTACCATTATCTACAAGGTTGTAGGTGCAGGCACCGAAGTTCTTTCAACGCAGGAGGAAGGGTCTACATGCAGTCTGCTCGGCCCTCTGGGCACGCCGTTCTCCCTGCCGGGGAAAGACGAAATACCTGTAATAGTCGCTGGCGGTTACGGTGCGGCGGCAACATACCTGCTGGCAAAAAGAGCGGAAAGCAAAGGCGTTATGCTTCTGGGCGCGCGCTCGGAAAAAGACCTCATACTGACGAAAGAATTTTCAGATATACCGTTCGAACTCAGGACTGCGACAGAAGACGGTTCAACGGGAGATAAGTGTCTCGTTACAGATTTATTGGAAACGATTATAAGGGAAAAATCTGCTAAAAAGCTGCGCTTTTACGGATGCGGCCCACATGGAATGCTGATGGCTATGGGAAAAATACTGATAGAAAACGGCCTTGACGGAGAACTGAGCCTTGACCATCTGATGTGCTGCGGCGTAGGCGCGTGTTTCGCATGCGTCGTCAAGGTGAAAGCCGACAACGAAGACGGCTGGCGTTACGCAAGGACCTGCAAGGAAGGCCCTGTTTTTAACGCGAGCTCAATATATTATGAATGACACGGAGTATAACCGATGATTGATATTTCCGTTGACTTAGGTAAATTCAAATTGAAGAACCCGGTAATGACGGCATCCGGGACTTTCGGTTACGGAAAGGAATACGCCGATTTTTTCCCTCTTGAAAAACTCGGCGCGATAGTGGTAAAAGGCATCTGTGAAAAACCATCCCACGGTAACCCCACACCCAGAATAGCAGAGGTTACAAGCGGAATGCTTAACGCCATAGGCCTGCAGGGCCCAGGCGTTGAAAAGTTCCTTCACGATGAGGACTATATGCCGTTCCTGAAAAAAGTAAACACTGCCGTAATTGTAAACATCTGGGGTAAAACTGTTGAAGAATACGAGAGAGTAGCAAAAAGGCTTGATGAGGAGAAGGAAGGAATTACCGCACTCGAAATAAACATATCATGCCCGAACATAAAAGAAGGCGGAATAGCTTTCGGCACAGACCTGAAACTTGCCTCAAGAGTAGTATCGGGAGTAAGAAAGGCGACAACGCTCCCGTTAATCACAAAACTGAGTCCGAACGTCAGCAGCATACCCGACTTCGCCAAAGCCGTCCGCGACGCCGGAACAGATGTCATATCACTGATAAACACAATCCCCGGAATGGCGATAGACATTGAGACGCGAAAACCTAAAATAGCCAATATCAGGGGCGGCTTGAGCGGGCCCGCGATAAAACCCATAGCCCTGAGAATGGTTTATGAAGCGGCCGGGGCCGTTGATATCCCGGTAATAGGCATGGGGGGAATAACAACAGCTGAAGACGCGATTGAGTTTTTCCTGGCCGGGGCCTCCGCCATCGCCGTCGGCACTGCGATATTCGCGGACCCCTTCGCGCCTCTGAACATAATTGACGGAATTAAAAAATATATGAAAAGAAAATCTTACTCCTGCCTTATGGATTTCATAGGCAAAGTGAACATTGATAAAAAATAAGGATATCCGTTCATGAAAAAAATAAAAGTGGCTCTGGCCGGTTGCGGAAGAATAGCCGTCAACCATTTTGAATCCCTGAAAAACCTCCAGGATGACTGCGAATTGGCAGCGGTATGCGACTGCGTACCGGAAAGAGCTGAAGAAGCCGGGAAAAAATATAGTGCCCCGGTTTTCACCGACTATGATGAAATGCTCAGAAAAACAGATTGCGATGTCGTAACACTGGCGACACCTTCAGGCCTTCACCCGGAAATGGGGATAAAAGCCGCGAATATGGGACGGCATGTCATTACCGAAAAACCAATGGCCGTTACTCTCGAAAGCGCGGACGCCCTCATAAACGAATGCGAAAAGGCAGGCGTTCATCTCTTCGTCGTCAAGCAGAACAGGCTGAACCCCACAATGCAGATGTTGAAAAAAGCAGTTGACAGAAAGCGCTTCGGCAAAATTTACGCGGCGCACATCAATGTTTTCTGGCAACGCCCGCAGTCATATTACGATATGGCCCCCTGGAGAGGTACCATCAAAATGGACGGCGGGGCCTTCATGAACCAGGCCAGTCATTACGTTGATTCCCTCTACTGGCTGCTTGGAGAAATAAAGGAAGTATCCGCGATAATCGATACGATGGCAAGAAAAATAGAAACAGAAGATACCGGCTCGGCTGTCTTCCGTTTCGAAAACGGCGTCATAGGCAGCATGAACGTAACCATGCTGACTTATCCCAAAAATCTTGAGGGCTCAATAACCATACTCGGCGAAAAAGGTACCGTCAAAGTCGGAGGCATAGCCATCAATAACATCCAGCACTGGGAATTTGAAAATTACGACGATGATGACGGCTTTATCGAAAAATGCAATTACCAGCCGCCAAATGTTTACGGTTATGGACACATTCCTTATTATAAGAACGTATTCGCCACCCTCCGCGGCGAACAGACGGCCGGGACCGATGGAAAAACCGGAAGAAAAAGCCTTGAAATAATACTCGCGATTTACAAGGCGGCAAAAACAAAAAAAGCGGTCACGCTTCCATTATAATATAAAGGAAAAATAAAATGTCATATTTCGTACATGAATCAAGTTACGCCGATGAAGGATGCAAAATAGGCGAAGGAACCAAGATATGGCACTTCTCTCACATCCTCCCCGGCGCAGTAATAGGAGAAAAATGTTCCATCGGCCAGAACGTGAACATCGCTTCAAAAGCCATACTGGGAAACCATTGCAAAATACAGAATAACGTGTCAATCTATGACAGTGTAATTCTGGAAGACGATGTCTTCTGCGGCCCTTCGATGGTTTTCACCAATGTGATGAATCCCAGAGCATTCGTGGAAAGAAAAAAAGAATACAAGACCACACTTCTCAAAAAAGGCTGTACAATAGGCGCAAACGCCACTATCATATGCGGCAATACAATAGGCGAATACGCAATGATCGGCGCAGGCGCGGTCATAACCAGAGACATACCGGCATATGCCCTCGTCTATGGCGCTCCGGCTAAAATCAAAGGATGGGTCTGCAAATGCGGAGTGAAATTGAATATATCAAACAATGAGGGCGCATGCCCCGAATGTGCCCTGAAATACAAAATAACGGATAACTCATGTTCACCGATCTAAAAAAAGATGGCTGACAAAAAAGAAATCAGAAAAGGCAAGGAAAAACAGGAAAGCACTCCGATTCCTGAAACGCCTCCTCTTACTCCGGCAGCTGAGCCGTTAACACCTAAAAATGATTTTATTCCACCCAAAAAAAGCAGTTCAGGCAGAGGTAAAATAAAAATTTCCTCCGGCCCAAAAGAAGTGGAGAAAAAGGAACCGGAAGTCTGTGAAAACCCTGTCGACATTGAAAAAGAAGCCTCTTTAAAATACGGAAAAATTATTGGTTCTTATGAGATACTGAAACCTTTAAGCATATCGGGAACAGCCGAATTATATCTGGTACAGCAGAGAGTAACCTGCAAAAAATATCTGCTTCACCTCCTGCCTGCCCTGCTCCCGGAAATAGATCCCGATTTTTCTCTCCGCTTCACTAACGAATGCTCAAAACTCAAAAGACTTTCCCACCGCAATATAATCAGAATTCATGCCTCGGGAACAGATAGAGGCTATTACTATCTGGTGGTAGATTATATTGAAAATTCCGGAGCTAAAGCCTTGTCTCTCGCGGACCGTCTCGAAAGAGTTGGCAGAATTCCGGAATTCCAGGTGAAGAAAATGGCACAGATAATCTGCAACGCTCTCGACTATGCGCACAACTGCGCGGGAGGATGTATCGCTCACAGCGATCTTAAACCATCCAATATTCTCTACGATAAAAATAACCTTATATGGATCTGCGGCTTTTCAAATATAAATATGGTGGGCAAACAGTATTTCATCAACATCATAAAACACGTTCTAAATGAAAACTTCCGGTCAATCCCGCCTGCCCCCCGGAAAACAGAGGAAACTGTCCTTGCCGAAAAGTTCACCAACCACAATAAGCCTGATAAAACAACTTCAATAGTACTGCTGAAGATAAACAGAAAACTGAAATTTATGAACCTTGATATAATGCTCGAATATTTCAAGGATTTCATCGGCGAAATAAACCCTTTCAGAAAAAAAAGACGGCTGTACGGGTCCTCTGAAGAAAAAAATCTCCTCTCTTTCAAATCAATTATAGAAACTTACGATTACATGAGTCCCGAACAAAAAGCGGGTGAAGATCCCAGCCCGCAGAGCAATGTCTATTCCATGGGACTTATTCTTTACCACATGCTCACTGGAAAAAGAGTAATAGGCAACTGGGATTTTCCATCCAAGTACGGTTGCGGAAAAGGATGGGACCCCATAATATTGAAATGCCTTCAGATGGAACCGGAACACCGTTATCAGTCCATATCAGAACTTTATGAAGATATAAGAGCGGTAGATGAAAGGAAAAACTTTTTCTATCCCATCTTCATCACGGCTTTATCTTTTGTTCTCCTGACAGCTGTCTTTTTAATCTTCAGCAGTATAAAATATGACTTCTCCGGCGATGCCGGAAAAAATTCCTCAAACCTAATCCTGAAAAAAAGCCTCCCGTACTCTAATGTGAAATTCCAACCGAAACCACTGAAAATACCGTTCAGGATAAATGTCCAGCCTCCCGGCGCGTCAATGACATTTTTCAAAAATGGAGAAATCACGGCCAAGGCAGATGCCAATGAAGCCGGGGCCGTGGAAATATTGCTGGAACCCGGAACTTATATGATCGAACTGGCAAAGGAAAATTATGAAAATTCAAGACATGAAGTAACCATAAATGCCGAAAACAACAACACAAAATTCACCCTTTACCCTCTTCAGTCTCAAAAGGCAAATAAGCAATACGTATATAAAACAGATCTGAAATCGCCGCAAGATGGATTTCCGTGGTTAATTCCCGGCCTGAACATGGAGCTGCTGCCGGTTACTCCCGGCTCATTCCTTATAGGTTCTCCACTTAATGACCCGGAAAGAGACAGCAGTGAAATAGCGTTCCAGTCAGTCAACCTGGAATATCAGTTCTGGATGGCTAGACTTGAAGTCAATCAGAATGAATACGAGGAAATAATGTGGCACAATCCAAGTCTGTATTCAAGACTCGGTGGCAAAGCACCCGTTGAAAGGACCAACTGGTATAACGCTATGGAATTCTGTAAGAAACTGACGGCCCGGGAGAAAACTGCCGGAAGACTTCCTGAAAATTACGTCTACCGCCTTCCGACAGAGGTCGAATGGGAATACTGCTGCCGGGCTGGATCCAATTCAATTTATCCTTTCGGCAGTAATAAAGAATACTTGCCGGAACATGCCTGGACTGAAAAAAACAGCGGGAAATCAACTCATCCGTCCGGAGAGAAAAAACCAAATTCATGGGGCTTCTATGATATGCTCGGCAACGTGGGTGAATGGTGCCTTGACGTCTTCGGGGAATCCGTCCACCCGCCAATTATAAAAATGGAAGAGGAAAAACCGGCAGGTTCTTTCTACATTATCAGAGGCGGATCATGGGGAGACGGCCCGGAAAAAGTCCGCTGCGCTTCAAGAGTAAAAACAGATTATCCTCTCCTGCAAAGAGCAACTATAGGTTTCCGCATAGTCCTCGCGCCTCTCAATATACCGGACATAAAAAAACAGGATTAACTCACCAGACTGCCCTTTTTTTAGAAAGACAGGGTTTCGCGAGACCGTTTGCGAGCAGTTCTTTACCGAGATCAATCTTATCATCCAGCCAGACATCCGCCACAATGCGGAAATAGAGCCCCCTTCTCATATTTTTCAATTCAATTTTCTTTGCCAAATTCAACAGTTTTTCTGTATGCTCCCTGGCTTTCATCGCTAAGCTTTTTATCTCCCGGCGAGAATCGTTTTTCTCTGGAGTGTCAATGCCGTGTATGCGTATACTGATTCCCCTCCCCACTAAATCAGGAAATCCCTCTATGTCACAGATAAAAGTATCCCCGTCTATAACCTTTACCAGACGGCTTACCTGCGCCTCTCCATAGGCTTTTTCTCCACGGCACGGGAATTGAATCGCTAAAATGAGGATTAGGAGAATTTTTAAATAATGCCTCATTCAAATCACCGCGTTATAAATATTTATTAGCTATAATATATATTATAGCTAACAGACATCAAAAAGCAATATCAAGGCTAATTATTATTGCATATTTTTAAAAAAACTCCAGTTTATGGCCCTGCGATGATTTCCGAATGTGACACATTGCAGACTGGACGCAGAGAACTGCTTATCGGATGCGGTTGGCGTTTGCCCATGATTCCGTCAACGGGGGATTTAACGCTGTCCAATATTTCCAGAGTTTCCAGAGATGATATGGGAAAAAAAACATTTTCATGTTATATTCTATTAATCTAGAAGGAGCATATCGGATGAAAATTTTAAAGATAGTAATCCTGCTGATCTTCGTAATTTCGGCCTTCTGGGCCGGATTTCACATCCGTGAAAAAAAAGCTATTCTGGAAACATTTTCTCTGAAAAACTCCGGTGAAGAACAAGCGAAAGTTTGGACCTGCTCAATGCATCCGCAGATAAAACAGCCAAAACCGGGCAAATGCCCGATCTGCGGAATGGATCTCATCCCGTTGAAATCAGATACCGCTTCTTCCGATAATAAAAAACCTGTAATAACACTTTCCCCGTACGCTGAAAAACTCGCTGAAGTCAATACCACTCCAGTTGTAAGGAAATTTGTTTCCGCCGAAATCAGGATGCCAGGCAAAATCGGCTTTAATGAATATACGATGTCCTACATAACCGCGAGGATGCCGGGACGCATTGACAAGCTCTATGTGAACTATACGGGCATTGCGGTTAAAAAGGGAGAGCATATAGCTGAAGTTTACAGTCCCGAGCTTCTCCTGGCCCAACAGGAACTCCTTCAATCCCTGAAGTTCGCGAAAACAGCAAAGTCTGATGACGAGTTTGCCGTGCGCATTTTAAACTCAGTAAAAGAAAAATACCGACTCTGGGGCTTCAGTGAAGAACAGATTCAGGAGATAATTCAAAGAGGCAAGGTTTCCGACCATCTGACCATAACCGCGCCAATATCGGGGATTGTCGTGGAAAAAGCCGTCAGGGAGGGACAGTACTTTGAAAAAGGAGAAAAGCTTTTCACAATAGCCGATTTGAATGAACTATGGGTGAACCTCGAAGCTTATGAAACGGATATCCCATGGATAAAATACGGACAGGATGTGGAGTTCACAACTGATGCCTCTCCCGGAAAAACATTCAAAGGAAAAATCGCGTTTATTCAGCCTGTTTTGGATGAAATGACGCGGACTGTAAAGCTCCGTTTAAATGTGGACAACCGTGACGGCATCTTAAAACCGGGCATGTTCGTGCGCGCCGTTCTCCGTGCGGAAATTGCTGATAACGGAAAAATACTGAACGATAATCTTGCCGGAAAATGGATAAGTCCCATGCATCCGGAAATAATCAAGGACCATCCGGGCAACTGCGACATTTGCGGAATGCCCCTTGTTTCCGCCGAATCCCTCGGTTTCGCCGACAGGAAAGACAGAAGCCTCAGGCCTCCTCTGGTCATACCCGTATCGGCCCCGCTTCTGACTGGCAAAAGAGCAGTCGTCTATCTTGCCGTTCCCGGCAAAAATAGAACATACGAGGGAAGAGAAATATTGCTCGGCGCAAAAGCCGGAGACTTTTATATTGTTGACGCGGGACTCAAAGAGGGTGAAAATGTAGTAGTCAGCGGTAACTTCAAAATCGACAGTTCTGTACAGATACATGGAAAGCCTTCAATGATGAATCCGTATCCCCGGGATGAGAAAATCAAGGAAAAAACTCCTGAGAAAAAGCATGAACATGTTGCAGCCATACCTTTATCGGATGAATTGGCCGAAGCATACTTCTCGGTTCAGCAAGCTCTTTTTCATGATAATCTTGAAGAGGCCGTCAGGCATGCGGCAAAGCTTGATGAACGCTATTCGACAAAGCTTGCGGAAGCCAAAGACCTGAAGTCCGCACGCGAAAGTTTTGCTGTAATTTCCTCCTATTTATATAATGATCTCAAAGCCGGACACGGGAAACTTAAAAAGCCGGTTTACAAATTTTTATGTCCGATGGCATTCGATGGTAAAGGCGCTTTCTGGTTACAGGACAATGATAAAATACAGAATCCGTATTTCGGAAAGATAATGCCGGAATGCGGCGAACTTCAGGAAAAAATTTCCGCCCGAAAATAATCAGGGGACAAGATAATGAACAGTGATGAAAACCCTCCCTCTCTGCTGGATCGTTTTCTGCGTTTCTGCCTTGTCAATAAGCTGATTGTTTTCCTTATCGTTACTGCAATGGTTTTTGGCGGGCTTTATTTCATGCCCTTTGATTTCAGTCCCGAATGGATGCCGCGCGACCCGATTCCCGTGGACGCCATTCCCGACATCGGCGAAAACCAGCAGATAGTTTTTACGGAATGGCCAGGGCGTTCGCCGCAGGACGTGGAAGACCAGATCACATATCCGCTGTCCATCACATTGCAGGGCATCCCCGGCGTCAAAACAGTCCGCAGCGCTTCAATGTTTGGCTTCTCCATCGTCTATATTATTTTTCGTGACAATATTGATTTCTACTGGGCCCGCTCGAGGGTGCTTGAACGTCTCAACATAGCACAGCAGAGACTGCCGGAGGGAGTTGTCCCGGCATTGGGCCCTGACGCGACCGCTCTCGGACAGGTTTTATGGTACACGATAGAGGGCGACGGTTTCAGCCGCCAGGAACTCCGCTCCACTCAGGACTGGTATGTCCGCTACGCCCTCCAGTCGGTGGAAGGCGTCAGCGAAGTGGCATCCATAGGAGGCTACGTAAAGGAATATCAGATTGATCTTGATCCCGCCGCGCTGCGTGCGCATGGAATAATGCTGATGGACGTATTCAACGCTGTCAAAAGGGCAAATATTGATGTCGGCGCTGAGACTATGGAACACAACGGCGTGGAATATATCATCCGCGGAAAAGGTTTCATAAAATCCCTTGCTGATATTGAAAACATTCTGATTAAAAACACCGATAATGTCCCTATTTATGTCCGAAATGTCGCCAATGTCCAACTGGGCCCGGCATTGCGGAGAGGCGCTCTGGACAAAGAAGGCGCGGAAGCGGTGGGAGGCGTTGTCATCGTGCGTTACGGCGAAAATCCCCTGCTTGTAATCGGGCGCGTCAAAGAAAAGCTCAAGGAAATGCAGGCCGGCCTTCCCATGAGAAAGCTTGCGGACGGCTCGACGGCTCAAATGCAAATTATTCCTTTTTATGACAGGACAGGCCTTATTCATGAAACGCTGGGCACTCTCAGGGACGCGCTTATTGAAGAAATTCTCATCACCTGTTTTGTCGTCTTCATGCTGCTTGCGCACTTCCGTTCAAATCTGATGATTTCCTTTACCGTGCCCCTTGCGGTGCTTGTTACCTTTATTCTGATGGCGCTTTTCAAAGTACCGTCAAATCTGATGAGCCTCGGCGGTATTGCCATCGCCATCGGCGCAATGGTGGACATGGGAATAATACTTTCGGAAAACATTGTCCGCCATCTGAAAACAGCGGCCCCCGATGAAAACCCTCTGGAAGTCATCTACCGGGCGACAAAAGAAGTTTCTTCCGCCGTAACAACGGCAATCGCCACAACAATTGTTTCATTCCTACCCGTATTTGTCCTGACCGGCGCTGAAGGAAAACTCTTCAAACCTCTGGCATATACAAAAACTTTCGCTCTTTTCGCCTCCGTATTTGTGGCGCTGACAGTCCTCCCGGCCCTGGCGCATCTTATTCTCAGAAAGCGCAGTATCAGTGAACGGATAAAGTCCGCCTCTTCCCTCTGTCTCGTCATTGCCGGTATTGTTCTTTCAATCATCTGGAATTTCTGGCTCGGCATGCCGATGGTACTTGGAGGCGCGATAATGTTTTCAGAACCGTATATGTCGGAAGCATCACGCAAATGGCTAATCCAATTGACTTCATGGTTTGGTGCCTTGTTTGTTCTGGCTCTGCTCACAATGTACTGGATGCCATTAGGCCTCCGCACCGGTCTTTTTAAAAACCTGGTTTTTGTTTTCGGAATCAGCCTTGCATGGACATCTATCCGAATTCTTGTCATCAATTGGTATCCTCGCCTTCTGCACTGTTTCCTTAAATATAAGCTGCGTTTTCTCTCCGTTCCCGCGCTCATGCTGATCTTCGGCCTCATGGCCTGGCTCGGATTTGAAAATATTTTCAACTGGCTGCCGGAAACTTTGTCCCGGACAGGTATTCCGGAAGCATCAATCCGCCAGACGGCTGTATGGTCATACATGCATCATAAATTCCCGGGGATGGGAAGAGAATTCATGCCTTCCCTCGATGAAGGCTCCTTCCTGTTCATGCCCACCACCATGCCTCATGCCGGAATGGAAGAGGCACTTGACATCGTCCGGAAACAGGACATGGCAATCCGTGCAATTCCCGAAATAGAGACCGTGGTTGGAAAAATCGGCCGCGCCGAAACAGCCATCGACCCCGCCCCTCTTTCAATGATTGAAACACTGATAACATATAAACCCGAATACGGCCCCCCTGATCCGAAAACTGGGAAACGCAAGCGTCTCTGGCGCGATCATATTAAAAGCAGCGATGATATCTGGAAGGAAATAATTGAAGCCGCGACGATACCCGGAAGCACTTCCGCCCCTAAACTCCAGCCGATAGCGGCGCGCATCGTCATGCTTCAGTCGGGAATGCGCGCCCCTATGGGTGTCAAAGTTTATGGGCACTCCCTGACTGAAGTCGAAGAACTCGGCAAGAAAATAGCGGAGATGCTCAAGGAGGTGCCGGGAGTCGATAAGTCAGCGGTGCAACCCGATCGCGTAATCGGAAAACCCTATCTTGAGATTGACATTGACCGTGAGAAAATAGCCCGCTACAAGCTGAACATCCGCGATGTCCAGGACGTTATTGAAATAGCAATCGGCGGAATACGCGCGACAACGACAGTCGAAGGACGGGAACGTTACCCTGTGCGTGTCCGTTACGCCCGTGAACTTCGCGATTCTCCTGAAACACTTGGCAAAATAATTGTGCCGTCATCCGAAGGAATGCAGATTCCGCTTTCACAGCTTGCCGATATCCGCTATGTCGCAGGGCCACAGGAAATAAAAAGCGAGGACACTTTTCTCGTCTCATACGTTATTTTCGACAAACTCCCGAATTATGCGGAAGTAGACGTGGTCGAAGCCGCCCAAAAGTTGCTCGCTGAAAAACAGAAATCGGGTGCGCTGGTCTTTCCCGCAAACACTCATGTAAAGTTTTCGGGCACATACGAGAATCAACTCAACTTTCAGAAGAGTTTCAAGGTGATCTTGCCAATCAGTCTCTTCCTTATCTTTCTTATCCTCTATTTTCAATTCAGGAATACAGTAATAACAGGTTTGATATTCGGGCAGATAACAGTAGTCTGGGCGGCGGGATTTATCGGCATGTGGCTCGCGGCACAGCCGTGGTTTCTGGATTTTTCAATTTTCGACCACAATCTCCGCGCTGTTTTTCATCTGAGGGAATATAATCTCAGCGTTGCCGTGTGGGTTGGTTTCATCGCTCTTTTCGGCGTCGCGACAGATGACGCCGTGATTATCACGACTTATCTTGAACAGATATTTTCCGGCAGAAAAGCTTCCGGCATCGGAGAAATAAGGGACATGGTCGTCGAAGGAGGAACTAAACGGGTGCGCCCCTGCCTGATGACAACAGCCACTACCGTGCTGGCCCTTCTGCCGGTGCTTACATCCACTGGAAAAGGCGCCGATGTGATGATACCAATGGCGCTTCCTATTTTCAGCGGCATGACATTTGAGCTAGTCACTCTTTTCATTACGCCCGTGCTATATTGCTGGTATAAAGAAATAACCATCAAAAACACGTAACGTCGCTTCCGGAACTGTCTTCAATTTTTGAAAAACCTGTCCCTGCTCGTCCAAAGACCGGCGGAAGGGGTGCTAATGAAAAATATTTTTTCGCCGTCGGGCATGATGTTCACTCCGTTTTTCAATTTTTCGGGATTGTATCTTTTCAGCGTCTCACCGAGGTCAGCGTAATTGAAGTTCACCTGCTTTATTTCCTTTTCCGTCAGATGTCCCGGAGCGTAAGTAACCTTGAAGCGGCCTTCCGTGGAACCGTGTATAAGGTGCGCCGTCGCGTGTGAAAGATTCTGCAAATCGGGCATTTCCTTGTAAAGTCTCATTACGTTTTCGGTGCCGGTATAACCGTATTTTCTGATAATTTCATCAACTTCCGGCTGTTCACCGAAACGCTTGAGCCCGGGAGCTATTATCAGAAGTTCACCGTTGTCTTTCAAGGCCATGCGGGTACGGTATATGGCTTTGTTGGCCACCCAGGTGCTGTAGAATTCATCGCCCTGCATCACGGCAACAATTTTTTCGGGAGGGTCATCAAGAAAGGTGATGTTTTGTTTTTCCGAAGCTTTCGCGGCCTGCATATAAGTTTCCAGATCATCCCCGCAGTAAAAACCGGTATGTACCAGATTGTCTTTTTCATCATAGGCCATCACAAGCTGTATGTAAGCGTCCGGAAGAGACGAAAGAAAATCGTTTTCGGCTTTATTATAACATGCTCTGAGAGGAGTAATAAGCCTGCCGAGATTGTTTTCGATTCCGCAACAGGCGGCCATGATGTGAGAGGCGCAAATCATTTCTTTTCCGCCAAGGCCTATGAAATAATTTTTATTGTGATTGGCGAAACCCAGCACTTCATGAGGGACGACATGCCCTATGTTCAATATTATATCCCATTTTTCCTCAAAGAGTATTTTATTCACGCATACCGGAATGGGCCAGTCGGCTTTCCCTTTTGAAACTTCCTTTACAACGTCAGCAGAAACTTCACCGAGTTTCATGGAATCACGTATCCAGTCATGTTTGTGTATTTTTTCTTCAGGTATCTTTCCAAACATCCATCTGTTCTGTTCAGGAGTATGCGGCAAATGCTGTCCGAGTGTCGGCATCACATGCACGTCGGCATATTTCGAGAAAAAATTATAGAGCAACTCGGTAATACGCCCGGCTCCGCAATGCGCACGGGTAATATCCGGCGGCAGAAGCAGAACCCTTGATGGCTTTCTGCATATCCTGTTCATTGTTTCTTCGGCCGCCGTCAGAGTCAGTTCATTTAAAGTTTCCTGATTCAAAAAACCTTCTTTTGAAAACCAGGGCATAATTCCTCCATTTTTATTATTACGATTTAAAGAAACTTAATATAATATAAAATAAAAAACAAATCACTTATCTTAAAAAGAACTCTATTTTATTTACATAGGGGTAAAAAAGCTTGTCTTTTCAGGTTCAGGAATTAAGTTTTATTCCCAATCTTATCCATAAATCATATCAGGAAAAGACACGATGAAAATAAAAATCAGAAAATCCCGGGTAAACGGCGAAATAACAATACCCGGTTCAAAATCACACAGCATAAGAGCGGTGGCAGTCGCAGCACTGGCAAATGGACGTTCCGTAATAAAAGCCCCTCTGATATCGGAAGATACACTTTCATGTCTCGCGGCGGCAGAGGCATTCGGCGCCGGAGTCGAAAAGCAAAACGGTTTATGGACAATTCGCGGCTTTAATGGCAAACCAGTGAATCCCGGCAGAACAATCGACATGGGAAATTCAGGCACAAGCCTCAGAATATTCACCGGGCTTGCGGCGACAGCAGGTTTCAAAGTCAGTTTTGACGGGGACGCATCCCTCCGCACACGCCCTATGAAACAGCTCCTTGACGCGCTCAGCCAGCTCGGAGTGAAAACAGAATCAAATAACGGAAAATGTCCCGTCTCAGTCTGCGGCCCCATTAAAGGCGGCAGCGCCGAAGTGAACGGACAATCCTCACAGTTCCTGAGTTCCCTGCTTTTCGCGTCTCCGTTGGCATTATCGGATACCGAACTTAAAGTCTTCAATCTAAACGAAAAACCATACGTCGAAATAACCCTCGACTGGCTGAAAAAGCAGGAAATACAATTCGAGCACGCAGAAGACCTCTCATGGTTCAGAATAAAATCCGGACAGTCTTATAAAGCGTTTGAATCGACTATACCGGCGGACTTTTCGACGGCGACTTTTCCTTTGGTCGCGGCGGCGCTGACAGGCGGCAGAGTAAATATCAGAAACCTCGATTTCAACGACAGGCAGGGCGATAAGGAAGTTTTCAGTTACCTTGAAAAAATGGGAGCGAAAATAGAAAAGAATTCCCAGTGGACAACAGTTACGGCGGCAAATCCTCTTGCCGGAATGGAACTTGACCTGAATTCCACTCCTGACGCCCTCCCGGCAATGGCCGTTACGGCTTCGCTTTCAAAGGGAATAACAAAGCTGTTTAATGTCCCCCAGGCAAGAATTAAGGAAACCGACAGGATAGACTGCATGACAAAAGAACTCCGTAAAATGGGAGCGGAAATAACTGAACTCCCCGACGGCATGATAATAAAAGGCGGCAGCTTGAAAGGCGCGGAACTTGAAAGCTACAAAGACCACCGCATTGTCATGTCCCTCGCGATAGCAGGGCTCTGTGCCGATGGCGAAACTATTATAAATGACGCGGAGGCCGCGGCCGTTACTTATCCGGATTTTATAAATGATTTTAAAAAACTCGGTGCGGATATCGAGATACTTAATTAACATAAGAAATGGAGAGTTACAGAAATGAATGGTAAGCCCAGAAGCAGGGTGTGGCTCGAAATCGACCTGAAAAAACTCAAAGACAACTTCAGGAAAATTCAGGACATAGTCCAGCCGTCTTCGGTAATCGCGATACTCAAGGCAAACGCTTACGGACTGGGCGTGCTTAAAATAGCCGAGACCCTTTCTGAGGCAGGAGCGTCAGGCTTCGGAGTCGCCGAATTAAATGAGGCGCTCGAACTTAAAAACATCGGCAAGCCCGTACAGATACTCGGCAATATACTGCCCTTTGAATTGCCGGACGCCGTCAGCGCCGGAATTATTCTCCCCCTTAATGATCTGGAAACAGCAAAAGCCATAAGCGCGGAAGCCATAAGACAGAATAAAACAGTCGAATGTCATTTCAAAATAGACACCGGCATGGGCCGCCTTGGAATACTGGAGCAGAACGCTCTCAGCATAATACCCGAAATAGTTAAACTTCCTAACCTGAAATGCTGCGGCATTTACTCGCATTTCCCAATGGCGTACCGCACGGGAAGCGAAATTACAGAAAAACAGGTCGGCAAATTTTATAATCTCCTTGAAGGCCTGAAAGCAAAAGGCATTACTTTCACCAAGATACATATCGCAAACAGCGACGCTATAAACAATTTCCCGTTCACCTATCATCATCCTTTCAACCAGGTACGTACCGGTATCAACCTTTACGGTTCTTTCGATAATGAAGGACAGCGTTCGCTCAAACTCGAATCAATACTTTCCCTCAAAACCAGGCTTATACTCGTAAGGACCCTTCCCGCCGGAATGACGATAGGCTACGGATGCACTTACAAACTTATAAAAGATACCAAAGTCGGGACGATAGCCGCAGGTTACGCCGACGGCTTACCCCTGGCCCTTTCCAACAGGGGCTATGTGCTTATCCATGACAGGCTCTGTCCTATACTCGGAAGACTTTCAATGGATTATACTACCATATCTTTGGAAAATGTTCCAGAGGCAAAATGCGGCGACGAGGTAATCTGTCTGGGCGGCGAAGGCCCTAACGGAATATCCATTGAAAATTGGGCACAGGTGAAAGGCACTCACGCTTATGACCTTATATGCTCTTTCGGCAGTAGAGTTGAGAGGCGTTATATAAACTGAAATTCAAAATTTTTCTTGAATTCTGACGTTTTATTTGTATATTAAATACGTTTAACTATTTAATTTTAAGGGAAAAGGAAGAAAAATGAAAAAAACGCTCGTTATCGGTCTCGCGTTAGGTCTCTCAGCAGGTGCTCTCATGGCTGCTCCTCAGCCTCCGGCAGCTCCATCTAAATGCTGTACCACCAGCGCAAAAGCAGCTCCTGAAATGGAACTCGCAAAAATGGAAGCCGCTCTTAAAGACGCAGAGAAAAAAGGCGATGCAAAGGCAACGGCATGCATTAAGAAATGCATCGAAGCTAAAAAAGCCTTCGACGCGGCTGTAAAATCCGGCGACAAGGCCGCTATCGCAAAAGCCCAGGAAAACTGCAAGAAAATTATGGACGAAAATAAAGCAGTATGCCCGATAGCTCCAGCATCCAAAAAATAAGCTTTTAAAGCATATTTTGATTTTTAAAAACCGCTATGCAAATAGCGGTTTTTTCTTTTTCAGCCCTTCAATTCCAGAATAAAGTAATATATCTCATCCCTGACTGTAATCTTAATCTTTCCGTTTTTGACCGGGAGTTTTTTCTTCACTCCGCTGAGGGGCGCGTAAAAACTCACCTCTTCGCAATTATCTTTCAGTTCCAGCGAAAATGAAGAGAAAATATCTTTTTCCCTGCTGAGGGAATCTATGAGATTGTTTCCCCTGAAAACCTTCCGTTCTTTCTCGAGAGCGTCCATGCAGGCGAGATCAAAGCTTTCGGCAAGCGCATGAATTATGCGTGTCCCGCCTTTTCTGAAAACACGAAATTTCCAGCCTGTACCGGAAGGGAATATTATTTCTTCAGATATTAAACTGCGAAGACATTCAGAAACAGCTAAATCCTTCGCTGAATTCTGCATTCTTCCCGGAGACCATAAAAGTTTTCCTTTGCCGCTCTTTATTTCCAGCCACTCATTAACTGCAAGTTTTTTTCCTTTATAGTTTCCGGTGCACGTCGGAACAGTATTTTTCTGTTTGTTCCACGGAGGAAAAGCGCCCGGGCGTTCCGGTTCGTCGATTTCACAGGATATCCCGAACTGTTCAAGCCAAGGTTTAGCGGCCTCATTCGCTCTTTTGTCATAAACTCCGTTCGGCCCGCTTGCGATAATTATGCCGCCATCCTTCAGATATTTATTCAAAGCTGAATATTCCGCCTTGTCCAGACAGCTCGCGCTGCTCAATAAAAGAACTTTGTATTCAGATGCTTTCGGGATAAGCGTAACAACATCAAAAGTGATATTATTTCTCAAGAGTTCTGAACATGTCTCGCTGTAATCGGCTACGTAATCCTGAGCAGTCATGCCGTAAAAATCCCGCGTCCATCTGGAAAAGAAAACCGCCACGTCCGCGTCAGTGCCGGCGTCGAATATCGCGGGATTATTTTTCTCCCAGTTGAAACCGTTTCCGCAAAGTTCCGTATCGTCTTTCAGCGAAGTCATTTTTGAATCCGGCAACCCGAGACGCCCCTTCAAAGTACTGAACCATGTGCCTGAACCGAGAAACTTATTGAAAGCCCATATAAAGTCGGCAGTCGGTTCAGTAAAGCCGTAACCGAGCCCCAGGCACGGCGCGTTATTTTCGCGCCCTATTCCGGTATGCAGAAGCTGTTGAGAAAAATATTTGTGCCAGCTGCCGTCCATTGACGGAGTGTTGCCGCACATCTCTAGCATTATGTGGTTGCACGGCTTTATGAATTCCTGATATGTCATGCCGCATCCCGGCAGGGTATGGGCCACGCTGTTAGAACAGCAGGACATCAGGGGAAAGCTTTTCCCTGTAATTTTTTTTACGCCTTCAAGGAATTCCCTCGTCGTCGCGAAACGCATTTCTATCCAGTCCTTGAAAGCTTCGTTCCTGTAATTCCCCCAGAAAGAAGTATCGCTTACCGGGGGAACTTTATGACCGTAATTCTTTTTGAATTTTTTTCTGCACCATTCGCATCCGCAGCTTGTCCATCCGGAATAAAATATCCCGTCATCACTCATGAGCCCGTCAATATTCGTCTCTTTAAGAAGTCTCTTCACATAATCATAATAGGCTTCCTGAAAATCAGGGTTGTTCATGCAGAATTGTTCCGCAGTGTATTTTTCCAGGAAAACCGGCTTGCCCGTGGTCAGATCAATCATGCGCCAGTCGTTGAGCTTTTTTCCTTTATACGATAACTCATCGGCTATATCGCGGCTCGGCGCAAACGGCACATGATGGCGGTTGAAAGCCCGCATAGCCTTGGCCTCTTCCTGAGTGGAATAACGATGCGTCAATACCGATGAATGGTGATCAAAAAGCATGATGCCACGCTGATGAAGCTCATCCCCGATAAATGATATCATGTCATGCAAATTCATCCACAAAAACATGAAATCCCATCGGAAATGCGCACCGAATATCACTGCACAATTAACCCCTGTTTCAGCCGCGAAGTCCGCCCGGCGTTTTATATCATCGGCAATATCATCATTCGGCCACGCCAGATCGTTCCATCTTACCCACCAGCTTACAGCCCTGTATTGTGCACTAATTTTCATTTATTTTCAATCCTTAACATCATTCTTTGTTTATTAACGTTATTTTTATATGTTATCCAAAATAACAAGTGCGTACATTTCTATTTCAGGAATAATTAATTCATATTTCTCATTTCCGTTTATTAAATTTATTGTTTTCTCTTTTTTGCCTGGAATAATTAAACGTGCAGCCTGTGTCGTCCCTGCCAATTTTTTTCTAATTCTGACAACTAAATCATAAACTTTGTTGTTTGTGTCGTAATTAAGCAGATGAATAATAAATTTTTTGTCGTTATACTCAATGTTGGAAAGCAAAGTGTAAGGCGCATAAACATCAACAGGACAGTCGTAATTCATAATCCAGTTGATAGAGTTTCTGATTGCATTTGTATTTTCAGGCAGAAACCAGTTCTTTTTTGTAAAACCGAAATCACCCCAGTCCAGCACTTTGACAGTATATTCTTCTTTTCCCCCGGCAACAATACCGCCTAAATAAGCAACCCGCCCTTTTCCAAAAACGCAATGTGTATTTATATTTTCAATATTCTTATTTTCAATACTGATTTTAAACAGATCAGAAAGCGCAAAATCTCTTCTTTCCCTTCTATATTCATCAAACAGACTGGTTTTTTCCGTAGCGAGCACCCCACCGCCGTTCTTTACAAATCCCTTTATTTTCGCACACTGCTCATTTGTTAAACATTCAACATCAGGCAGAACAAGCGCCTTATAATTATTCAGCTCAGCCAAATCCTCATCAAAAATAATATCAAAGTGGATGTTCGACTGTAAAAGCGCCTGTTCCATAAGAACGACAGAACGATGCGTTTCCCTGCTGTTATAGGCTAAAGCTGAAAAGCTATGCAGGACTGCGATTTCCGCAGCGCTTTTAGAATTTATCAGTTCTTTTTTGTAATTCTTTGTAAACTTTGGATTGGGAATGAATTTGCTTTTATTAAATTTAAAGCGCACTGCCCCGTTCCCGAAAACAATACCTTCCCACCATGACAACTCTCCATTGGGAATATAAAAAACCATGGAACTGCAAGTCCTGGCTTTTTTAAACGCACGCGCTCTGCTCACCAGAACTCCATTCTCACAAAGCTCCGCATCATCAGATGTTTCGCTCCAAATTGCATCAAGCTCCCTGATTGACCAGGAATCCCAGACTCCCTGCAGATATGCCAAATTCCCGCCGCTGGGACACATATAATTTGCTTCAATCACAACTGAAGGTGCTTCTTCTCTTGCATACCCGGCAAGCGTTCTCATTGTTTCCGAGTGACTCCGGCATCTGAAAATAATCCATTCCTGCATAACAGGATCCGATATGGTTTCCATTTCAAAAGGGGAAAGTGCATCATCGTAATAATGCGGAAGGCCTATAGAATTAAGATCGCTGTAACCGAAACGCTCTTTTCTCGCCGTTTTATCCGGATATTTCTGATATAGAAAATCTAGAAAATCTTTTCTGCACATGTCGCACTGGCACGAATGAGACTCAAGCCCCATCCACGCGCCATCAAAATGAATAACATCAACGTCCAATTCTTTGACAGCGCGTTTAATTATTTTTTCCAAATATTGCCTGTAGCCGGGGTTTCTTAAGCATACCCGTTTTCGGAAATACTGGGGAAGGCCGATAGCGTAAGGATTATTTTTCAGAGAATCGACGGCAAGCCAGTTTTCAGCTTCAGGTATTTTATTTAAAAATGTCTCAGTAATAATGTTGTCTATTCTAATATAGACACCGGTTCTGATGTTTTTATTCCTGCAGCGCCTGATCCCTTTTTCAGTGAGAGGCATTTCATCCTCTTCTAATTCAGGGCCAAATCCTTTATGATAATGAAATATTACTAATTCAATCCCCTCTTTTTTCAGGCTTTCTATATGTTTTTCGGAGTGTTGATATAAAAAACTGTCATTCATGTCCAATCTTTTTGCCCCTCTTCTTCTTAAAAAAATAAGAGGTTCATGAAAAAAATAGGCATCAACTCCTCCGTCCATCCATCTGTTCTTTTCGCTGATCATGTCATTCATCCTTTTTAAAACTTTTCTTTATAATCTGTCAACAGCGGGCTGAGTTAAAAGTTCCCTGCAGGAATTGACGATCATATCTCCCATCTCCGGGCTGACCTTGCCGGAAAGTGAAAAATGATAGTAGGATTCAACTTCATATCCTTTCTCCGGAAACATTTCTCCGGTCGGCACGTAATAAGCAGCATTCATGTATCCTAAAGTTATGATATTCATATCCGGGGCCATATCCTTAATTTCCCGTCCGATTTCTGCGACAACCTCCCCTGACATTGCTATAATACATGTATTCGAAGAAAGTTGAATTTTTTGTATTATGAACGGTTCCCTGACTTCAAAAGTGGCATCATTATTCATGCAATTTATCATCCTGGCCGCCCAGTTTTTTTTAATGGAATTATTTTCCGGGTCCTCCAGTTCCATCCTGTAATCTTCAATGGACATTTTTCTTTCATATTTAAGCGGAATTACTTTTTTTGCAGAAGCAATATCCGGGTGAAGTTTTTCCAGGTTTCCGTCAATGGCTTCAAGCATCGCCTGTCCCATTTTCCTGCCCTGGGTTTCCAAATCGTTTAAAGTTCCCTTTCTCCAATAATCGCCTTCGGCCAGAACTCTCGGACGAATATTGCCGCAGCATCCCTGAAGAAAAAAAACTGAAGAGGCCCCCGAGTTCTCCCTGAGATATTTTCCCGCATATCCGGGAAAATCAGCGCTGAGCTTGAAATTCCAGGAACCCATTACCACCGGATGACAGGCATAAGAAAACAGAATGCTCTTTATATCGCCTTTCTCATTTTTTATTATAATCAACGATAAATCTTTATCATAAAAACCATTTATTTCAGGGCCGCTTTTGACTTCGTTTCCTATTTTTTTGCGGCGGTTTATTCCGAAATCGGAACTTGTCTTTGCAAAAAACATGGAACAGGGTTCCTCATCCCTGACGGCCACATCACATATTTCCAGCAATTTTTTCTCCAGAAAACCAATGAATTTTTTATAAAGCGCCTGATCTCCGTCCGTGAAAAGTATGCTGTCCATCGGCCTGCCCAGAGGCGCCGAATGGGTATGGGATACATTGAACAGGACGGCGTCCGGGGAAATCCGGTATTTGTCTTCGAGCTTTTTTGATACCGCTTCCATCACTTCATCAGCCAGCGCGCTCAAGTCCATGCGGATGATAATAATCCTGCGTTCCCCCTGTCGGAAACTCAGAGCCCCTGCCGAAAGAACATCAATAACTCCTTCAAAGTGTCTGTTCCCACGAGTAGCATTTCCGCCCATAACCATAGTAAAAGGAGGAACTATATCTTCCTCCGCGGCGCCTATATGAATTCCTTCCGGCATAATTTCTTCTCCTTACATGAATTAAAAATCTCCGATACTTCCAGTTTCCTGCCCAATTTCCATGTTTATTTTTCGGAAACCTTTTTCATTTTATTGAGATGGTCTCTTAAATTTTTCATCATCTTGTTATAGACAATTTCCCTGAAAAGCTCGACAGAAAAATTTTCCTTGCCTCGCCAGAAGTAAAGTTTCAGTGAAGTGTCCGAAGATGTAATCTTAAAGTTCTTTTCAATTTCTATTTCTTTATAATCCGGCCTTATTCTGTCAGAAAGCAGTACTGCAGCCAAACCGCCTTTCGGAATATCAAGTGATATGCCTTTTCCCTGTTCTGACGGACTCCATTCTTTTTTGCCATCCTCCCTGGACAAAAGATAACGTCGCCCATTATTGTAAACATGAACATAGAAATTGTTCTCCGGCATCAAAGGAGGTATAAATATTTTTATCTGTTTAGCCTGATAATAATCCCAGTTGAAAACAGAGACCAGATGCTGAGCGCCCTGCTGATGATAAGTATATTGAAGAGCGCCGTACTCTCTTATACGACTGAGGAAATGTCTTGACATAAAACCCCTGGACATTGTTTTTTCCAAGGGGCTTTCATCGCGGGTCAAATCATAGACCTTGATTTTTTCCCAGTCCCGACGGTATTTTTTGTCCAGCATCTCTTCAAACTCGCCGACATAATCCATTCCCGAATGAATTGCGTTTATAACTAACGCATCAGTTGATGAAGGCGTGAAGTCAACTTCAATGCCTTTTGCTCCGATCGCCGCGGCATTTGCTATTTCAAGTTTTTGATTGAGAGGTCTCCAGTCACAGCCCATCCCGTCAAATTTTTTTGATGTTTTGCCTTTTTCCATTCTCCCCAGAACACTCCAATACCCCCAGTTTATATTGACAAAACTGCTTACTCTTGCTATGACAGGCTTGCTTACGTAATACTGTCCCTGCTGATTTCTGGTAAACCACAACTCAAGCTGCTGCATGGAACCAACCCCGGAGGCAAGTATATCGGCATCATGGAAATCAACAGACGCATCCAGTATCACAGGATCTTCCGGAAAATATGAAAGTCCGCTGCCCGAGCCGGGAATGGAAATGTCCTTATAATCACTCCGTGCCTCGTTTATTCCGAAGAAGATATCCTTGCATGACAGCTTGAGCCTGTCTCTCAATATTTTAAGCATGGAAGCATTTTGACGTGTTCTGAAAAGGTGCCATTGGCGCGGATATTTGTCTGTAAGTTCTTCCGGTTTCAGATTCATTATGGAAGCATAATCCAAACCCGTTTCCTCTGAAAATTTTTTTCTGCACAGTTGACAAAAACACCTGGCGTACGAACGGTCTTCAAAATCGCTGAAAAAGATGCGGTATCCTTCGCCGTAATATCTGAGATGCTCCTGCACCATATATTCCATCACCGGAGAATCCGGCAGGAGAAGCCCTGACGGACAATAAAGACCACCTTCTCCGCCCAGATTGTCTTCTCTGGATGATGGTTTATGCCCTGTAAATGAAACAGCCCTGTCATCGTCTTTTACAGGGAAACCGGCCTTGGCGAGAGTATCTGGAGACCTTCTCAAGCACCAATTCAACAGATTATACTGTACCGGAGTAAAACCTTTTTTCAGAAGTTCCGGTAAACTGTAATATGACGGCAGTCCAGAACCTCCAGCATCAATAATCCCGTTTATCCCGCAAGACTTGGCAAGTTTAAGAAAGTCATTAAAACTTTTCTGGTCAACGGTTTTTCCATCATTTCCGTATTGACTCCATACATAGAAATTCTTCGGCATTTTTCCACCTTCAGGCGCAGGCACGAGGGAAATTTTCATTTTTCCTTCAAACGACTTTATTCCATTTCCGGACAAGCGCCAGTCCACATTAAATTTCATGCCGGGAACTGTTTTTCCTGAAGGACGGAGATAAACATAAATGACAAAATTGCTCCATGGCACCAATGGATATTTGTGGTATATCTGATAAACGGTCTCCACTTTCCGGTCACCAAGGGACAATGTCCAAATGTTTTCTTTATCATTTAACGGACTGCAACTGATCATGTCTTTGGAATATTTATCGCGATAAACGCCAAAATTGACAATCTCCAGTCCTGACGGGATTGTCAATGCCAGTTCCCCCTTTTCCATCTTGAAAGGTTTTTCCGTGGTATAAACTATGAATGAAACAAGAGACGTTGCATTGCTGAAAAGGTATGCCGTTTCATCATCCCTGGCACCGTCAGGATAGGTTTTCACTTGAAGCTCGCTTGCCTCTGCGGTAAAAATTCCGGCAATAAAACAACACAACATAAAAAATCTGGCCGCAAAACTATTCATATTCACTCCTGTAATATTAATAATTGTACTTGGAACTTATATTTATTTTCCCGCTGCTGGAATTCATATCCTGTGCATTCAGGCCCCCGACGTGCCCGTCAAGAAACCAGATATCTGCTTTTTTATTATGTCTTAAACATAAAATTTTGTCAGCATCAAGAGTATTATAAAAAACGCAGTAATCCGCCTGTGGAATGCTGGTATCTGCTGCAACAGAATCACCCAGATATGCATAGGTTGCCGCATCTCTTACACGGCTTAAGCGGAGAAATTCATTAGTCCTTATATATCTGTCATCATTATAATAAAGCGGTTTCTGGCCATTCATCCCGTACAAGCGGTATGATGATCTGTAACCGTTTGCAGAAATGGAATATCTCTCCGCTACAGGACACCCAAACCTTTTAGCAAAATACCAGCTTCCATTATACAAGCATTCGTTCCTCCCGATATAATCAGTGGAAAGCAAGAAACGCCCCCATCCGCCCGAACCGGAACCTGTACTAGGAAACCATCCGCCTGAATCATTATCGTAATAATTCAAAGTCGTTCCTATTTGCTTCAGCCTGTTGGAACACACTACTGAATAAGCCGCATTTTTAGAATTTTTAAACGCCGGAAGAAGCATGGCCGCAAGTATTGCAATAATAGATATTACAATTAAAAGCTCGATAAGTGTAAAATTTCTTTTCATTTGCTTTTCCTTTTCAGAGTGTAACAACTCTTTTTTTCTATAATTTTGCCTTCCAGCAGTTTATTTTTCACCGCAGTTCCCGGATTATCGATAAGCTCCATTAACATCTTTACAGACTTGGAAGATCTTTTTCTGTAATCATTGAATAAAACTGTAAAAAAATCATCTTTAATATCTTTGGAATTATAAGTTATTATTGAAATATCTTCAGGAACTCTCACGTGATGTTTCTTAATTTCTTCAGTAAAACCCCAAGTTATAAGAGGGCTGGTCAACAAAACAGCGGTTGGTAATTCGCCTCGTCCAATAATCTCCTTTACACATTCAGTGCCATATATTTTGAAATAATTATCCCCATAAGTTTTGTGATAATACTCCTGTTCTTTTGAAATAAAAAAAGACTTTTCAAAAGGCAAACCTGCTTCGGATAATACTTTTTTATATGTGTTGAGTATTCTCTCGCTGTAATTGTAGTTCTTATTGCGGAACTCAATATAAGCAATTCTTTCATGACCAAGACCTATAAAATAACGGATGGCTTTTTCAAAGGAGCCTTCGGAGTTAAAGTCAACCCAGTTCACGCCGGGAATTCCTACAGGATTGTTGCAGGAAACAAATGGAATTCCGTGTTGTTTCAGGAACGCGGCTATTTCAAAGGTCAGGCTTGAATACATGAAAATGTATCCGTCAACCGGAAGTTTCAGAAATAAACTCAGATCGTTAACAAATAAATCGTTCTTATGCGCTATTCCCATCACTCTGTAGTCATTTGCTTCAGCCGCTTTTTCCATCGCCATGAGTTCTTCTGAATAAGTCGGCCTGTCCGTTCTTATTCCGATTATGCCGATGACTTTGTGTTTTACGCCTTTGCCGGGCTGGGTTATAAAGGTTCCTTTTTTACCCTGAATAGTAACGAGGCCCTTGTCTTCCAGAACTCTGAACGCCTTTGAAAGAGTAGCGGGATCGGCGTTCAATTCCCTGCCGAGTTTTATGACGCCGGGCAGACGTTCTTTCCAAAGGCCGTCTTTAATGCCTTTTTCTATTTTCTCACTCAAATCTATGTATCTGGTTTCAAGCATTTTTAGTCTCTATATGATATCCTATATGGTATATTATAACAGAAACTGAAAACTCTGTCAAGAGGTCTTCTGAAAATTTACGGAAGATAGTATTATATAAACGCGTCAGGAAGTAATTGTTTCCTGACGCGTTGGTATCAAAATGAGAAAATTAGAGAGATAAAACAGCTTATTCGTAGCTGAAACAGAAGACGTTTATGGCCTTGATTGTTTCCTTGATAGTCTCAATTGTCTTCTGGGGTACCGCGACATTTGTTTTTATGGCGGCAAGGGACCTGTTGGCCTTTAAATCCTGCGGGGCGCGGATATCTATGATGTTGACATTTTCTTTGCCGAGAATGCTGGCGATTTTACCTATTACGCCGGGTTCATCGCTGTATTCGGCAAAAAGGTTATGACCTGTGGGCTCGAGATAGAGCTTGTCAAAATTATTGACCCTTGAAATCATCAGGTTGTTTTCGACGATAGTGCCGCGGAGACTTACCTTGTTTATGGTATTTCCGCCTTCAAAGAGGTCTATTGTCATGGCTTCGCCGTATTTTTTATGGTCATCGACTTTGCGGTCTTCTATTTCTATTCCCCTCTGCTTCAGGAAAGATTCCGCGTCTGAAGCGTCAAGGTAGGGATCGAAATCGGGGGATATCCCGGCAGCGATCGGAGCAAGCATCCATTTGCCGAACTGGCTTAATTCGCCGTAGAAGCTCGTCTCAATTCTGAAAGGCGCGCGATGTTCGCCGAGATAGCATCTGCCGAGACGGGTAAGAGCGAAAGCCAGGCTTTGGAATTTTTCGTCAAGGCCGTCCGGAACGCCTTTATTGACGACACAGTTCGTAATGCCTTTTTCAAAGTAGGAAATAATCTGTTCGCCGGAACGTTTGGCGGCTATGAAATTGGCTTCAACCGTACTCGCGCCAAGGTGCGGCACCATAATATCGGCAATGTCTGAAACTGATTTCGGGCCGGCTTCGTCTTTCGGGTAAACGTCATTGCAGAAAACTATTTTTTTCCGGGCCTTTATTTCACGCAGGTCATTTTCGTTGATTATCCCCGCTCTGGCACAGTTAATGAGCATGGCGCCGGGCTTCATAAGCTCAAGTACAGCTTTGTTTATCATTCCCTTTGTGTCTTTGTTTTCAGGAATATGCAGGGAAATGTAATCGGATTTGGAAAAGATTTCCTCTACGGAACAAAGCTCTATTCCCATCTGTTCGGCCATACCGGATGAAACAAAGGGGTCAAAGCCCAGGATTTTCATTTCAAATCCCTCGAGTCTTTTGATGAGCAGTTTCCCGATATTGCCAAGCCCGAGTACGCCGATTGTCTTATTGGCCAGTTCATTTCCCATGAAAGCGGTTTTTTCCCATTCACCTTTACGGCAGGAAATATCGGCCTGAACGATTTTGCGGCTCGCCGCCAGCATCAGGGCTACTACTTCCTCGGCAACGGCATTGGCGTTGGCCCCGGGGGTGTTCATGACATCGACATCTTTTTTACGGGCATGTTTGATGTCAATAGTATTATATCCGGCGCCCGCGCGGACAACCAGACGAAGTTTCGGCAGAGCGTCGATTATTTCAGGGGTTACTTTTTCACTGCGCACAATCAGGACTTCGGCGTCAGAATGTTTTTTTGCCAATTCTTCCAGCGGGGTTTTAGGCTCCTGAACGACGTTGTAGCCTTTATCTTTCAGCATATCCGCGGCGACAGTATCAAGCTTTGTGGGTATAAGAACTTTTTTCATTATAGAAATCCTTTCCTTAAAAGTTAGCGGAGAAAGAATAAAAATATCACTTTTTAAAAACAATGCAATTAAAAATAAAAAGTTCATTGTATAGTAAATGTCTGTTTCCAAAAGCTTGGAGCGAAAAACAAAAATGTTGAAGATAATTGAACTGAACGAAGTGGATTCCACCAACCGCTATGCGCTGGATAATTTTTCAGTGCTCGCGGATTTTTCACTTATTATCGCGAAAAAACAAACCATGGGGCGGGGACGGCGTGGAAAGTCATGGGTTTCTCCGGCGGGCCTTAATTTATATGCCAGCTTTGTAATAAAAGACAGAAATTTTGGAGGAGCGGCCGCTTCATGGGCGGCTTCGCTGGCCGCGCTTTCAGCATTACGCCGCACCGCTCAGGATATCAGTTTTCGCCTTAAATGGCCCAACGATGTTTACTGTCGCGGAAAGAAAATCGCGGGGATACTCTGTGAGACGAAAAGCAACAACGGAAACATTTTTGCCGGAATTGTCATGGGGATAGGAGTGAACCTCAATATGCCTCCCGAAGACCTTGTCCAAATAGATAAACCCGCCACATCCCTGCTGGCCGAAACTGGAAAAAGCATTGACATCAGAACGTTTGCGGCAGTTCTGGGAAATGAACTCATAAGATACCGGGACACTATTGTTATCAACGGAATAAAACCGCTTTATGAGGAATGGAAAAATGAAAATTTCATAATCGGAAAAAATGTTCATGTCAGCGGAGACAGTATTGATGCGGATGGCACAGTAATTGACATTGATGGAAACGGTGCTTTAATATTGAAAAGCAAGGAGGAGATATTGACTTTGCATAGCGGAGACATCACTCTATTACTATGACAATAGCGCCTGAAAATGTAATGATTGCTTTCGGATTAACCCTTTTCGCGGGACTTTCCACGGGAATAGGGAGCGCGATAGCTTTTTTCGCGAAGAGAACCAACACCAAGCTTCTTGCCGTGTCTCTCGGTTTTTCAGCCGGAGTAATGATATATGTATCATTTGTCGAACTTTTTCTCAATGCCCAGAAAATACTTGGCGTTGAGCTTGGC
>Ga0209417_1001798_pt1 | contig 37604 bp, 48 predicted proteins | sample RifGroF2_FD_184002 | JGI IMG/M metagenome (GOLD analysis project Ga0209417, IMG submission 184002) | Groundwater microbial communities from Rifle, Colorado, USA - Groundwater F2 (SPAdes) (version 2) | ecosystem: Environmental > Aquatic > Deep subsurface > Groundwater | place: Rifle, Colorado... | reverse complement strand
TGAATTTATTGAATTCCAATTGCGCCGCAGCCTTGGATTCATCCCCATCAATAATGGATTCCTCCAGCGCGTCCGCTCCAGTACGGAGATCTGTTGCCAGTTTCTTGATCTCCTCAACACGTTCTTCGCTGATCTCACGGCCGTCTTCTTTCCGCAGCCCCTTGAGTGAGCGCACGCGCTCCCCCAGCGAGTCCACAGCTTCGACCACAGCCTTAACTTGAGTTTCCAGCGGTTGACCAGATTTGATCGACAGCAAAACAGTCTTGTCGTTCATGCCGACCAAGACTGGTGACCACTCGTATAAATCCCCCTCAAATAACTTTCGAATTCCAGTGTCGTTATCGCGTTCAAATTTTTTGGTTCGGAAACCAATTGAAAATTCATCAATTGTTCCAAATTTCACATCTGAGTAGGCTTCCTTGCCTCTTTGGGTCTCAAGATTAAATTGAGTCTTGATATAAAGTCCGCCTAAAGCACTCAGGCTAATTGGCAGTAGCGGATCCCCTGGCAACAACTCTTTTGCCTCCAATGTTTTTGCAATGGGCATTGACCAATCGTGCGCCCACACACCCTTTACTTTTGGTGCGCCAGTTGATGTTTTTCTCTTCGCAAGACTTTCTTTGAAAAATCCAGGTTGAATAACATCGTCTCCATCATCGACATTGTTGAAAACAGAGACGATCATTTCTGCAATCCCCGTTTCATCGTCAAATGACTTACCGATTACATCGCGCGTTTTTCGCTCAATTTCCATTTGAAATCTCCTTCTTTAGCCCTGATCAGGCTTTACATCTTCAAAAATTGGATACGAACACCTGGTGCAGTTCGGATGCTCCAGGGGATTGGCTTCAAAAAATTCGATGGTCCATACCTGCCCGTTGGCAATCTGGCACGGTTCGTCATCGTCTTCAACGCCGTTGTCCAGGATCCCAACCAGGCTCACCCCGTTGGCTTTGTACCGCTCCGATGAAGCCGCGTTTTGAGCATTTCCCAGCTCTGTTCTGGCAACCGTTGTGGACCTGTTTTTGTAGGTCTCATCCACGATCGCCCGGATCCCTGCCTGGGACTCGTCGCCCTTCACCAGTTGCTGGATAGACCATCCGTTCTCATTGCCGTATTTCAAAGCCTCTTGCAAAGCGCTGCGGGTTGTCGCCGTGATGTCTTTGATGTCACCGCCCGCCTTCGAGAGCATCACCGTCACCGCCGGATCGGTTAACTCAAAATCAACCGTCACACCCAAAGAAAGGTTCATCGTTTCCCAGCTCGCCTGGGCAATTGCCACAAACCACCGCTTAAGCAGTTTCCCCAGGTCCTCTTCATCCTTCGGAGTCAGCAGATCATCAACGCCTGGTAAATCGCCCTTGGATTCTGCAATAGCTTGAAGTGACTTTCCCGCCCTGCTGACCACACGGTCAGATAAGCTCGAGAAATAAGCATCCATATCCTTGGCCATGTTCGGCCACATCGACCTGCGGATCCGCTGCAGCGCCCGGCCGTACACACTGCCTTTAGCCTTGATCTCTTTCAACTCTGTCTTTGCGAGCGGGTGCTGCGAAGCAATCCCCAACTCCTTGCCTTTTCCACTTTCAGTGGTTGCGGGGTTTGCAGTTGTAGGGGCAACCGGCGGTTGCCCTTCCTCTCCTGGTTTCTCCCAGGAGTACAACATGCTCGTCTTATAAACTTCATCCTCGGGACCCGCTTTCAACCCCACAGCTCGTTTGAAATCTGACCGCTTGATCACACCCTTATCCACTGCATTTAGCAGCCGTGTCCACAACTCATTCACGTTCTCAGCCAGCGCCTTTACCTGGTTGAGGTCATACCGCAGCTGGTATCCACCGCCGAATTCATCCGATAATGCCATGGTGGCTTCCGAGGAGTAAGACCGCCATAACGCCACCAGCGTGGTTTCGGTATAAGATTTCCTTGCCATGCCGTCGCCGTAATCGCTCCGCTTCAATCCCACGTATAGCCCCGCGATTGTCGCAGGTACGCCAAATGCCGCGCAGATCCGGCTCTCCGGAATGTTTTTCAAATTGGATAGATCCAGCTCCTGCATATTCATGCCCAGCTTCTGGATCGTCATTCCCGCCTGCAGGAAGGCAGGCGCGCCAGTGTTGTTGCCGCCGTACCGCTTTTTCCATCCCTTTTGCAGCCGCTTTACAACTTCCTCATTCAGCTCGTCGCCCTCAGTGAGGGTCACAGCCACTGGCGGGATGGCGTTGTTCTTGAACATCGCGTACGTGTACCGTGAGGATTCCGTATCGCTGTTTACATCCCGGCTCGCGAATTCGATCGCCCCGATGCCCTTCCACGGTTGTTCCGGATCGATCATCCACTTCCACTGGAATACATCTTTTTTCGAGAGCGGGATTTTTCGTCCATCTCCAACATCAAATAAATAACCGGCCACCAGTCCGTCTTTACTGCTCTTACCTGGCACTATCGAGACCTGTCCGTCATGCCACGGCCATAATCGCACCACTCGCCCTGCCTGGTTGCGTTCCTTCCAGATGTACACGTTCCCGCCGCAGGAAGCGTACGTGATCACAAATTGCATGAACTCAGCTTCCCCCATGTCCTGGTTTGGCTGTCTGATCAACTTCTGCAGCGCATCCGTCGACCCTGCGGGTTGTTCCCCGTCTTTGGTTTCCTTGTACGCGATCAACTGAGGTTCCGGGAAGCTGAATGCCAGCGCTCGCACGCAGGCGGAAACCGCCGAACTGGCTTTATAACCCTGCCTGATCAGCGTCCAGAAATCCGTTTCCATCCAGCTTGTTTTGATCCAATCTTGGATGAAAGAAATAGCCTGTCCGGCTTTGATTACACTGCTGGCAGCCCAGGACTTGATTTGATCAAATAATTTCATAGGATTTTGGACTCCAAATGTTTATCCTTGCTGTACTTCGCGATCATCAACAGACCGCCGCTCATCGTATCCACCACGTCATCATGTTTGCCGTGCGGGAAGAACGTCAATTCGCGGATCGCGAGCCGATTCCATTCACCCTTCACCAGCCACAAATGCTTTTCCTTGCCGCGCAGGCTCACCGCTTCGGCCCGATCCTCTTTTGATTCACTCGGGGTTATTTCGAGGATCTTCATCATCGCCAGTTCCGGATCACCGCGGAATTTTTCAAAGATAAGTGTTTGAAACGCCGTACTCTCGATTCCCCAGGTCACGCCTTTATTGACCTCATCCAGCATCAACTTCTTCAGGTTCTTGAGGAATTTATTCAAAGCCTGTTCACGGTACAGATCCCGCCCGATGAAATCCGGCGGTTCCTGGCTGAGCGCAACCGGCATCACCGCGTTGAAATCGCTCCGCGTGTTCTTCCCCAGCGCCAGATCCACGTAAGCAAACCAGCGTAATTTTGGCGGTACTTGTGCCGTTGCCATGATCTGGATATCACTCTCATCGAACATCCCCCCGCTGAACGCCCTGGGGAGCTGCTGATCAAGCGAAGAAAATACATAAGCGCTTAAGTTGGATTTCTTTTTCTCGATGTAGAGCTTCGAGTATTTCCATTCCCACAGCGCCTCGCCCGGGTTCCTCCCCAGCTGATCACCTTTTGGGAACACCAGGTGTCGGTATTCTTCCGGGAAGTCTTCCGGGTTCTCGCTTTTTATCGGGATGCACACACCCCGCAGTAGGTTTTCCTTGAATTGCTCCATCGTCGTGGGATATTCATCCGCTTCGAGTGCCAAAGCTGGCAGGAATACGAATTTCCATTGTTCGGCGTTCGGATCATCACTGCCCATTTTCTTGAGCAGCTGCCCAACCAAGTCATCCGGATCCCATCTTGTTTGGATGATCACGATCGCGCCGCCGTGGCTCAATCGCTGGTAAGCTACCGACTCGAACCAATCCAGTACCTTTTTTTGGTGGACATCAGACCTGGCTTCTTCGATATCCTTTGTCGGATCATCGATGATCAGTAGATCCGCGCCCTTACCCGAAAGACCGCCGCCGATACCTCGGGAGACACATCCGCCCCGGTGAGGCTCAGCGATATCCCAGTCGCTCTTTGAGGCGGAGTCATCCGCCACACCGACCGGGGTATCCACCGTGGATGTCTCGCCAAATACATTCTGGTAGCGCTGTGATTGAACGTAATTTCTAACCGCGCCGGAGTGTCCATCCGAAAGAGAAGAAGCATACGAAGTGATCGCAATGCGCCTGTTCGGGTTCCGCCCCAACACCCACGCTGGGAACAGCCTGGCGCCGTCGTTGCTCTTTCCATATTGCGGGGGCATCAACACGATCAAACGCCCGTTGCCCTCTTTACCGCCTGAAGCAATGAACTTTTCTACTTCCTCAAGCTCTCTCGCCAGGCACACATTATGCGGCGCGTCCACGTACCACGGCGCCATGTAATGCCGGAAATCAACATAACTGCGCTTGGCCAGTTCACGCCTGGCTTCTTCCACCCGCGCCATTTCAGGGGTGATCCGCGTCTTGTCATTGCGAGTCAACTTAGTCCCTGTCATTGCGAGCGGTGTTTGCGAAGCAATCTCCACCATCATTGGCTTGCCTCGCCTTTTTTCGCAATTGCCCGCAGCTCCTCGATGCTCAAATCACTCGGATCCACCTTTTCACGCTCCACATCCACCTTCTGATGCGGCACGTAATCGGTTGTCATCGTAAAATAGGTTTTGCGGTCCTGAGCCCCGTGATGGCTGGGATCAGCCGCACTTTTAGCCAGCGCTTCAAAAGCATCCCGCCGGTGATCCATCAGCGGCGCTGCCTGCATGAGTCCAATAGTTTCATCGATCGCCGGATTCTTGCGTCTCCAGGTGCTGATCTGCCGATCAGAAGTCAATCCCAAAATAGAGGTCGAAAGCTCTTCCTGCGTACGCGGATAGCGTCCCACTTTCGGGGAACTTGCCCAGGCAATGTATGCCGCCACCCGCCACGGCCAGCCGTAATCCAGCAGGCGGTAATATTCATCGCTCCATCCGATCACAAGGGTTGAATCTTTGACTCCCGTTTTGGACTCTCGATCAAGCCGCTCTTTGAGTGCCAGGTGCGCCGTCTCACTCCGCCGCAGCGCCTCTTCCGGAGAAATAGCAATATCGCCCTCGACCTCCTCAAGATTGAGTTCGAGTGCCAGTTGGCTCAGGTTTTCACCGGATAGCTTTTTGGGATTGATCGCCATTTCCTAACCTTTCAATTGGACGATTTGCGAGCTGCTCTCGCACTGACCTTGTTGAAGTTCTCGCGCACATACTGATCGTGCATGTCTTGGCCGTGCTCTATTTGCTTCAGTTGTGCGCAGATCGCATTATTCAGAGCGCTGATCGCATCGATCACAGCCTTATTCCGTCTCTCGAACGCTTCATCCCTTTTGTCCAGGGCATCCAGGAATACCTTTTGGCTTTCAGCGGATCGCTTAGACATCTCAAGCGAATACCAGATGAACACACCCACAAGTGGCACCTGGATCAACAGTGTTACCCATGACGGAACTACGGCTGTTGGGTCCATGAGTTACCTATTCAACCGGTTCAGCAGATTGCTGCTTGGTTGGTGCATTGATTTGTTTGATGGTCGGAGCTTTTTTTACCGCGCCATCAGCACCGAACAAGTTATTCCATATTTGGGTGCTGGTCCACACACCGATGCCAATAACAAACGGTGGCCACCATTTTTCAAGAAACTCGACCACGCCAAGTGGTAAGTAGAGGACAAGCGCCTGGCTGGCAATTGGCAGTAGGACGCTGACAGCTCCTACAATCCAGAACTTTGACTTACTCGGCAGGTTCACAAACCACGCCCAGCGTACCAACAGCACCGATATCACCACACCGATGAACACCGGGCTTCCGATCAACGTTAGAAAATCTTTGAATGTACTTGGTATTTCCATTTGAATCCTCCTGTTGACTGTCATTGCGAGGACGCTCTTCCGACACTTGCGCCGTGCTGCGCTCTTTGCAGTGCAGGTGAGCAATCCCCAACTGGTGGTTAAAACAGAAAAGCGCCCTCCTTAGGCAAAAAGCCTAAGGAAGGCGCTCGTCTCTTCCGGTGGTCAGATAAGAAACCTCCGACCTGCTCTTATATTATAGCACGTTAATTCTATGACTTCAATCCCCAATTTTCGAGTAATTGCCGGTGTGCTTCCTTCACCTCATTCCTTTTATCCACAAGGACCGCGTCCGTTATCCCATCATAATAGTCTTTCTTCCTGCCTAATTCGTCCTTGATGAACTGATCAGCAAATAACGGATACTTCTCTTCCATTCTGCGCGCCAGTCTCTTCTGCCTGATGGACTTCAGCACCTCCCGGCTCATCTCCCTTGGGAACTCCGTGATTGCCCGTATCGAATGGCTGTAACCATCCCCAGGCTTCCACACCTCCTCGATCTCCCTTGGGCATTGTCTGCATCCTTCCACATTTGCAGGGATGAATACTTCTACCAGCACCCGCTTTCCATCAGGAGGATTAGTATATGGGCTGTGCCATTCCAACCGGTGCAGAAAACCCAAAACTTTTGTCACACCTGCACCTGCGGCTTGTGCGGGTGTTGCGAGCCTGCGCCAGATGCAGGCGCGGCAATCTCCAACTTCTTTTCAACCGGTTTATACCTCGCCATCAACCGCTCATACGCCGCCTGGTTCGGCGCCCACGTGCGCATCTTCTCGCAGATATCACAACGGATATCGATCGCGCTCTCGATCACCGCAATCACATCCACCTGCGCCGGATCCTGCGTTTCGGTGTCAATGGCATGCCTGTACAACATCAACCGGCTCGTATGCTTTCCGGTTTGCTGCACGATCCCCAGTCCGTGCCCTTGCGAACATCGCCACACCTGAACGTTCTCAGCCATTTTGGCCACTCTCTTTCTCGGTTTTCTCCTTAAGCCAAAGATAAAACCCTACCTGGCTGTCACCCAAAGGAGCGCCTTCCGCCAGGTACACCTCATAAAGCTGTTTGTTGATTTTTTTGACAACCTCCATTACTTCGGTTAAGAGAGCTTCCGCACACAGTGAAACCTTCACGATTGCACTTGTCACTTCCACGGTGATCGCGCCAAGCTTTGTGGCTAATTTCTTGATATCTTCCTCATGAACTTCCTGATTGATGTGCAGCTTACTTTCACCCATTGACGCCTACTTTCCGGCAAACATATTTGCCATCCCTGAATTCGATTTCAGCCTCGATCAGCTCGATCCCCACGCACACATATCTTTCGGGAACCCAGCCCGCCATCCTCAACGTGACTGGTTTCGTGGGAGGATCATTTGAAAACCCTTCGATCTCATAAGACTCCGGCGCGTCCTTTGGCAGCTCGCTCACCCAGCACCTCGTGGGGTACTCACCCGTCCGCAGCTTGTACAAACTGGCTGCCATTTCGATTGCCTCACTCATGCGTTCTTTAGGCGCGATCCACCACAACACACCATATTTCAGAGGGCACCCTTGAAATTCAACCATCTCCCTGGCATTCCAGGTGATCAGCTCATGGTGCATGTTCAAACCTTCTTCGAACCTGCGGTAGATCACCACCGATTGCCTGGCTTCACCCGGAACCAGCTCAAACCACGGGTATACATTCACCGCACGCCCGTACCGGATGATATCCAGCGTCCGCAGCCCCAGCCGCGAAATCGAATTCTCAACCAGCGTTTCTTCCTGATTTTCTGTCATTGCGAGGCGCTCTCTGCCGAAGCAATCTCCAAGTTAATCGGAAATCGCATGTTTTCGTACTCATCTATAATAATTTTGTCGTGGTGTAATCCGTTTATGTGATAAGCCGATTTTTCAACTATCGTTAGATCCTTCAGATACCACCACCCGACGTGCCCGGTGCCCCATTCCACCTGCCCCAGCCGGTTATCGCAATCCACCTGGAGGAGCTTGCCGTCGTGCAGCGCAGGTCGGTCAATACAATCCACCATGCAGCCCGGCCTGAAATCTTCCTTTGGCCGCATGTCTTCCAGTTGCAAATGCTGCAAAATAAAAGAACCAGAAACAGAAAGGATGTGTTTTGCCATCACTCGCCTCCGATGTTGATCAACCGCATACCCGTTTTACTTTTTTTATTCACCAGGAGCACTTCATCTTTTGGCATGTCTGGTTCTTCTACTATCGGGCAACCCAGAAAACTTAATTGCTCCGGTTGGTCTTTATGGTCCTTACATTTTTCAAAACCGTGTTCCCGGAAGTAACCAACTGTCACACGTTCGATGATTAGTTCTTCGTCAACAGCCTCACGGAGAAATTCCTTTACACCGTCGGGATGAATACCGTCATCCACACACGCGCCACAGATGCATCCGCATTTTTCTCGTGTGATGTACGATGGAGTATTTTCTCTACCATCGACTGTTGGATGATCATGTCCAAGGCACCCTTTGCCAGAATAGTCAAAGTTGTCGCAGGTTCCCAACGGAATAACCTTGTGACCCTCAGATAATTCTTTCTGCAATTCAGCCCTGGCTTCTTTGCAGGTAAGGACTCTACCGTTATCGTCTTCAAAGACATTTTTCCAATCCCGCTGGAAGTCTTGCGAAGACATGCACAAAAGATGCTCTACATTCACTCTCATGTGAAAAGACCGGCTCATATTCATCTCCTTGTACTCAGTGTCGTTATCATTCGCTTACCTGCCCTTCCTGCCTTTCTGTAATTCCATGTGGTACCCTCGCTTTTTATCTGAGTGGTACCACCGTTCGGTACCTGTCATTTCCGGTGGTACCGTCTGATAACCTCAAGCGGTACCCCATAAAAAGCATTTAGTCTGTTTCCCACACCAGCTTGTACTCATATCGCGGGTTCCGGTCCAGCGGCACCTTGTATATGGATGGGTCCACGTCCCCGCGCTCGTAAGCCTGCAGGAACAGGTGCAGCGCGATCCCTGCCACCTGGCTTGCCGGGGTGCACAGCTCATCTGCAATCTTCTTGATCGCCTTGATCAATTCCGGATCCAGGTCATACACTGCCCGGCTGCCGTTCCTGGCTTCCTGTTTTGCCTGGCTTTTTTTTAGGTTTGCCCGCGCCTTTTTCGGCATCGCCCGCTCATTCCTGCGTTGATTTCCGCTGCCAAGTGCTGCCTGCACCGCCGGATCCAAATTCCCGTTCAAAAACCCGTTCGCATCTTTCATCTTTCCTCCTGTCATTGCGAGGACGCTCTTCCGAAGCAATCCCCAACAAACTTAGATGATCTTTAAAAGCTTATCGAGACACTCCGCATACCCAACCAGCGCCCGCGGATGCCCTTCCAGCTCCCACAGCGTCTTCCCAACCCGGTTAGCCACCCTGCAGTGCGTATCCTGCGCCACTGGAGGCCACACAAAGGATCCGTACGTCGCAGCCAGGTTCTCCAGCTGCGCCTGGGACTCATTCGTCACCTTGTCGTAAAACGTGGGGATGATCCCTGCCAGCTTGCACCTTGACCGCGTCGCCCGCTGCACCGAATCCAGCGATCGCAGCATCTCGATCACACCCTTGATCGCAAATTGATCCAGCTTCGTTGGGATGATCAGCAGATCCGCCGCCACCAGTGCCGCCGTGTGCAAAATATCCACGCTTGGCGGGCAATCCAGGATTACCAGGTCAAACTCATAACCCTGCAGCGCATTACTGATGATCATTTCCCTGAAATCCATGCCGCTGGCCGCCACCTTCAACTGCGCCGTGGTCTTATTGGACCGGATCACGCTCAGCCGTTCTCTTCCGGTGGCAGTTACAGCCACTTTATCGGTGGATGCACCATTGATTAGCCAGGAATACAGCTCCGATCCATCATCCATACCCAGGGCATCCGCCACATTCCCCTGCGTATCCAGGTCCACCACCAGCACACTCATCCCGCGGATCGCCGCCCCATGTGCCAGGTTCACCGCCGTGGTGGTCTTCCCTACCCCGCCTTTTTGATTTGCAACTGTGATAACTGTCATACTTATGCCTCCACCTTTTTGAACTCAATCACCCACACCCACGGGTTTGATTCCCAAGGAAACCCGCGTTTGGCGTTGATGGAATCCCATAACCGTCCAAATATTTTTGGAAACTCATTTTCGAAGTACCCTGTTTTCCCCCATGTCTCACCCGGCCATTTGACGCCTTCCATGCCAATTTCAGAGAGAATAATTTCCTGCAATCTCTCCACCCTGACCTTGCCAATTTCCAGCGTGATCCGGCTTGCCCAACGAGGCATAAAGATTGACGGTGTCCAATGATTCATTCCGCCTTTTATAGTTTTTTCTGACATATATTTATGGTCAAATTGTTTAATTCCTCCAGCTCGATAAGTAACACTTACAACTTCTTTTGTGTAAGGCTCAATTCCCATCATGCAATCTATTTTGCACGTTTCGCGCACCCACAACCTGTCACCAGGCACACCATAAGGACACTTCACTACAATTGGATTGATTTCTCGTTTTTCAGATTGTTCACCCAAAAACCAATGCCATAATCCGGGTTCTTTTTTGAATTGTTTTTTTGCAGGAGGATTGAGATAGTAATCGCTTACTTCTAATCCGCGATATCCGAGAAGTCCTAATGAGCATTGACCAATCAAACTCCCAGGATATTTATTTACATCATCAAGTCCCGTTATTCTCCTGGTCTGTGTTTTTCTGCCTTCCAGGATCGCCTTCACCATTTCACCGCTGAATAAGACCGGTCGCTCTTTCATCAGATCTTCCTTCCCACAAATAAATGTCCCTTCAAGCAGCTGGGCACTCCAATGACCATGATCCCTTCCACCACCAACAGATCCAGATCCTTCAGATCCTCCGGATTCGCGTTGATCACCGTCGCCGCGCATTTATATCGGAATTCATGCCGTCGTAAAGCGTCACCAGCATTCTCCGCCAGGCTCTTGCCCAGGTTCATCCTCCAGCACAAACCAACTTCACCGCGCATATTGCTCCTTATTTTTTTGAAATCAATGAATACCAATGAACTTGCAATGAACTTGTAAAACCCTAAGTTCATTTAAAAAACGCATGTTCATTGGCTCCATAGCAAAAGCAGGGAATAATCCCCATGTCTGTTCATTGATGTTCATCAATTCATCACTTTTAAGCCTTTTTATTAATAAAAAGGCATGTTTTAACATCGATCCATAATTAATCAGATTATTAAATGAACTTATGAACTTAGAAGCCCCCCCAGCGGGTTTTGTAATTTGTTTTGTCGTATGCCTAAAAGCACATCTGCGACAAATACAAATGACAACAGTAGAATCCCAAAACAAGTTCATCAAGTTCATAAGTTCATAGACCATCGTTTTTATCCACATCTGGAAGAGTAATTTGCGTCTCAACCGCCTTTGTAGGGGCGAGAGGCATCTCGCCCGGTTTGGATTTCTTGGCGTCTTTTTCCTGTGGCCCCAATTCCTCATGGACCACCCCGTACCGCCTGGAGATTGCCAGCATCCGTTTTTCATCCCAGATCACATAAAACCCTTTTGAAGACCTGTTCGTGATCTCAAATTGCAGCTTTTCTCGCAGCCTGTGACCCACCATCTGCGCGCTGATCGCATCCTTTTTCTTCTTTTTGAGCTTGCTGTCATCCTCCTCTTTATCGTCATCGTCCATATTCATTTCCTTCATGATCTGATTGGCGATGTTCTTGATATTTCCGATCTTGATCTGCTCCCGTCCATCCGGATTTCGCTCCACCATCACCAGGTGCAGATCCGGGTACTTGTAGATCTTCCACATCGCCTCGATGATCCTTGCCTCAACGCTCATCGCCTTATCCTGGATCAGGTAAAGGTGATACTCATTCATGAACTTGTTGATATCTTTCCGCAGCGCCTCATCGTTTTCCGCGATCATCAGGATGGCCACGGTCACCTGGTTGAGCCTCGCCGTGATATTCAGATTGTAAAATTCCGGGTTGATATCCCGTTGCGGCTGCCAGTTTTCCAGCCTCCAGCGCAGGAGTAAATTCCGGATGGTCTGTGCTTCAACCTTCATTTGTTTGGTTCTTTCCAGGGGAATTCCGGCGTCCTTTAGCTCATAAGTCTCTCTCGGCTGCACCGGGAAGGTGATACAGCGGGATCCCACTGCCTTATCGAAGAAATCTCCCTGCATTGCGACCAATTTCGGACAGAAAGTTTGGAACATGGTCTCCTGGAACTCTTCTTTTCCGTCCACGATCACCTTTTCCGTGCGGTAGATCGGGCCGTCTTCCATGGCTCCCTGGGTCAAAAACTTCACGATTTCCGCGCTGGCGCCGCTGTCTTTCAGGTCCATTTCATCCATCAGCACCGTGCCCTTGTACCGTTCCACCATTCTGAATAAGCTGGAAGTGGAGCTGGCGCCGCTGGAGCTCATTGTTCGATAGCACAGCATCCCGATGCGTTTCATCAGCTCGCTTTTACCGCTCCCCGGCTCACCGGTTGCCCGCAAATAAGGGATAGCCGCGAAACTGTCATACACCCAGGTCAGCAGCACGTAATAGGAAATGATTTTATAGAACAGGGGATTTGACAGGAGAAACACGTTCTTAATAAACTTCTCGATGATCACTGCCAGCTCGCGTGTTTCTTTTATCTCAACCAATTTTGACGCCAGCTGGATGCCGCCCTTTAAGATCGTTTCGGTTGGCGGCATGGCTGCGTATTTCTTGCCATTGATGGATACCTTGTACCCGCAATCGACTCGTTTGTTTGGTTCGCGCCAGGCCAATAAAGCCTTCCCATCATCCGGATCATAGATGTAATCCACCACCCAGCCATCGATATAACCGCCCATTGTGAAAATAAAATCTTCGCCGTCCTCGTCCTTTTTATCTTCATGCAGGAACGCCTTGATCATTCGTTTCAATTCACGCTGATCCAGACCCAAAAGTCTGCCTAAATTCCCTTGTTTTTGCGCCAGGCTCATCTCATCCATCTCGGTGATGATCTCAACCGCTTGTTTGATCGCCCGGTCTTTTTTGGATCCTTCCTCTTTGCCAGCCAGGAAAGCAAATTTTTCTACAAAAATTGTTGAGCAATTGTTGATCAGTACCCCTACCAGGTGTTTTACTTCCTCTTGGTTCATCCCCCGCTTGGCCGAGATCTTCAGGATATCGTTTGCATCCTTGATCGATTCATCCGACTGCAGATCCTGTATGATCGCCTTGCCGATTTCCTGCCATTCCAAAATGTACGTCGATGGACCTAACAGCCTGGCGGTTTTCAGCGTATTGGCCGGTTTATGATCCGATGGTTCCGAGATGATGGAATCAAAACTTCCCGCCTTGTCTGAGTCCAGCCCAAGGTAGAAAGTAGCACATTTGTTCTCTTTGTTAGCGCCGATGAATTTTGCAACTCTTTCATCAGCCGCCACGCCGTTGAGCGCGATCGCCGGGATTTCCCACTGATCAAGCGTTATCGCGTCCGCCTGGCCTTCCACGATCACCACCAGCGGCGCCGATTTCGACCAATGACTGTTTGCATAGATCTGTCGTTCCCCCGCCAGTTCCTTGACCGGGTTGTAATGTTCCTTTTTGACCATGTCCCGCAGGGAAAAATACCCGCACCTGGCGCCGAAATAATGGGGATAAACCAGCCTACCCCAGCCCACAACGCCCTTGATCTTCCCGTCTGTTATCCATTTCTGATCAACTTTGACGTCATAATCCCTGCCCCACTGCCCGATATCGGTCTTGCTCAGCCCGAGGATAGCAACAGCAGCAGGCGCGCGCGGATCAATTCCAGCCGCAACCAGGGCATTGTGCATCTCTTTTCGCAGGTTTTCACGCTCTTCATATTTACCGGTAAAACCCAGATGAACCCTGGAGATGGTCTCATCATTCCAGCCGCGGCCATGGGCGTAATCCAAAGCAGCAGCATCAGCCAGCAGCCATTTGTGGAACACATCACTCGCCGCAGAAAACACATCCTCGCGTTCCCTGGCTGCCACCCTGAAACTCGGATCCTGTTTGCTCCAATCCGGAGCTGCCAGGTTGCCTATCCTGCATAACTCTTCCAGCGCGCTCTTGAAATCCCAGCCTTTACGCTCCATCACCCAGCTGATCACATCGCCATGGGTACCCTTGCTGTACCACCAATAAGACTGGGTATCCACATCGATTTTGAGGCTGTCATGCTCGCTCGTCGATAATCTTCGGCCGCGTCCAGTGATGGAGAACTCACGCCCGATCACATCCTCGATCCTGACCGTGTGCTTTACTTGTTCAATAAGCTCGTCTATGCTGATATTCGCCAATGTTGATCCTCCAGCCATACCTATTTGAAATTGCTCACAAAATTTGTTGCAGGGGGTGCGGGTGTCTGCAAAAAAGGTTTCTGTGCTCCATTTTTGGGTATACCCCTGCGGTCCTGCGTGTTATGCGACATGAATTCACCGTGATAATCGCCCGTTTGCCCGCTTCATTCGCCTTGATCCTGGCTGTTTATGTCGCATAATCTGTTGTTATGCGACATTTACTTGGTCGGCCCAGCCTATGTTTTTTGATCACCCACCCAAACCCTAGAAAAGAAGATGAATTTGGGAACTTAGAGATTTTTATTACTACTGCTTATCTCACTGACCGCGCGCGCGTGGACTTGGGTATCTTGACATTTACCCTCACACCCGTGAACCCCTGCGCCCCGCTGGTGATTGAGTACGTCTACATCAAGACTCTCCCAATAGGCACACAGACGCGCAAGGTTCTGACGCCATATAGCCCGCTCAGTTGGCGTGGGTGTGACATACTCAACCACCAGGTGATTACCGTTGGCCATGGACTACGAAAGGACTCCGGCTCGCTTTAGTTCATCCCGTACAATGCGCCGTATGCCATCCTCCACAACCAGGTCAGGCAGTGGCTCGGATCCATCCACGTTCACATACTGAGGTTCCTTGGCCGCCAATGTCTCACGTTCTTCATACTCCTTGTGCAGGCGTTCACGCTCAGCCTCGAGCTTACCAAGCGCGATGGTTTGTTCCACGGCGAATGCGAGGGCACGCTCCAGGGCATGATCCCCTGTGAAGCTTCGATCAGTTTCTTTGCTCATGCCAATAAAGACCGGTTCCGCATAGGGAACTATGAACTCATTCGGCAAACCATCGTCCCCAAAGTGAACCGTTATCGGGACCATCGACTTGATCTTGATCTGCCATTGGTAATAATTGGACACGCAGCCAGGGAAATACTCATTCCCATCCGAGACCCCAGCTGGAGCTACAAGATACTTGGCAATCTCAACGGGGAGCGCAACCTTGGCCTGTCTGTACAGCCCACGCCATTTTTGCTGCAGTTGGTATCTTTCCGCATCGATCTTTTCTTGCTTCACCTTTTCTTCCGTAGCCAGGATGCGCTGACCTTCCTTGATCATGCTTAAGATTCTTGATTCATCCTTGTCCATTTTTCCTCTTTTCTCTTTCTTCTTTTCTTTGGATTGCCGCCGCCTTCCTGCGATCGTGACGGTTGGGCACGTAATACCGTTTTGGCTTGACCACTTCCGGGACAGTTACGTCCTGATCCTCAAGCTTTACAACCTTTGCATCAGGAGGTTGATCAGACATGGCTGGTCCTTTCAGGGACGGCCACAACGTGGAACTTGCGGCGCTCCTCATCGAACCTGTCGACAAAATCGGAGGTGCATTCGATCACTTCCAACCCCTCCCCTTCGAGGAAAGCGGTCAGTTTCTCGGAGAATGCCTCTGTTTTGTCCTGATCAGCGATGACGCGGATCTGTATGGTGCCTGGTAAAGTTCGTCTACCCATGAGTCCTCCTTATCCTTGTTTTTTGATCAAATCCATTAGATTTTTTGACCCAGTATCACGTACGATTACTAGCAAAGGCATAAAAATAGACCTAGTGTTTTGAACTTCTTGAATGAAGTCCAAACCAAAAGTGCGATTGGGGTCAATAAACCGTTGGCTCCAAAGCTGCAAATCTTCCCTTATGGGTTTTGAGGACTCCTCTATAAACTGAGTGGAAGGGAAGGTTTGCTCAGGACTGAGGTCTGAGAATGACACTGGTTTTAGGGTAATTTTCAGACAAAACATAGCTGTTATGGAATCAATATGTTTATCGTCGTATGTGACAAGTATTTTTGGCCCAAATGGGTTGTATTCCTCTTCAACATATGATTTCTGCTTTTTTTCTGTTTTACTAACCACAAAATGAAGTAATTGATTTTTCACCCTCCCAAAATTGAGGAATTTCACCAATTCCCTTGTAAAATTTGTGGGTCTCATTATGAACGGGTCAATGATCGTGGTTCCCGGTCCCTGTTTTAATATTTGAATAATTGACCCTCTAGCCGAATCACCAGAGATCATGCGGCTGTTGTTGCAAATTTTATCCAGTGCAGTGACCAATACGGTTTTTCCGGTGTCCCGCTCTCCGGAAACTTGTAGATAAGGGCATCTATCGAACATTTCGTAGACCCAGGTGAACATGGCATATAAAGCTGTGAGTGCGGCTTGATATTCGGTGTCAAAATGGACAAATGTTTCAAGGTAATTCTTGACTTTCTTATAGATATCTTCTGTCGTTACAATTTTTGTTTTCATGTTTTCTCCTTTACGTTTTAGATCACGCGGATCTGTATGGTGCCTGGTAATGTTCGTCTACCCATGTGTCCTCCAGTGTTATTTAGGCATTATGATCGTTTCCGGTCCGTAGCCGCGATCAAATTTTAGTAATTTGATATTTCTTTTATCAATTTCACGGATGAGGTTCTTCTCGATAGCATCGTATGCAGGTCGAGAGATCAACCAGGCAAATTTCATAAAATCATCGATAAAGTCTGTAGGTACTTGTTCTTCAAAAGAAAGCTTCCAATCCATGATGACCGGAAGTAGAGCATTGTCTGCATTCCGTAGAAAGTGATTACGAAACAATGGTACGGAGTTGAATAAGAACTCCTGTGTTGTATGAATCTCCATATTAATCACTAATGCTGGCGATCCAATTTTTGGTTTATTACTCATTCCAGAAGTAATAGCTTTGGGACAAAAGCTACTCATTATGAGTGTTGCCTCTTTATTTGAATCGATACTCTTGGAGGTGGCACCAGCGCTTAACATGTCTACAACGTTTTCTTTGGTTTCATTCGCAGAGATAAAATCGAATTCGCCATCGATAAATCCTGTTCCAGGTGAATCGTTAAATCTCGCCAATGAATCCGCCCCATCTACATACCTGGGATTTTGACAAATCACTTTTAAGGCATTTAAGAGTGTTGATTTGCCTGTACCAGGATCACCAAGTATCCATAGATACGGTACGGTCCGACATCTGGAGTAAACCCATGTGAACAACGCAAAAGTAGCCACAACAATTGGGTCATCCATTCTTGTGAAAAGGACCTGTGTTTTGAGAAACTCACAGATTGTCTTGATTAATTCGTTTGTTTGAGAACGGATATTCTCCAAATTCATAGCATTATTTGGTTCTAATTGGGGTGTCATTTTTTTCTCCATTAGGTTTTATATGAGTCCTGTTATCAAGCAGGATTAAATGTTTTCCACTGCCCGTTCCAGGTCTTCCTGGTGGGGCATGGCATACCTGGCGGTCTGTTCGATCTTGCTGTGACGCGCCAGCTGCTGCGCAATGACCAAATTACCGGTCTGCTGCAGGATGTTGTACACGAACGTGTGCCTCAGCATGTGCGGATGGATCTCGATTCCGGCCATTCCGCCGATCTCAGCCACCACGCGCTGCACCTGGCGCTCTGTGATGCCGCCAAATACCATCTCGCCGCTGGAGATATTCAACCAATCCACCAAAGCGATCCTCGCCTCGCGCCCCAGGGGGACATCCCCGGATTTATTGCCCTTGCCATCGCGGATCTTCACTTCGCCTTTGCGGTCACTCAGTAGCAGGTCATCAGCTCGCAGCGCGCAAAGTTCACCCACGCGCAGACCCGCGTACACCATCAGCGAGATCATCGCCCGGTTGCGGATGGCCAGAAAACGCTGGTGATCACTGCGGGCGGTATTCGCCGCTTGCTCGACCCGGCGCAGGAGCTTGAGATAATCCGGTTTATTGAGGGATTTGGGCGCGCACTTCTGCTTTTCCATCACGGGCACGCCCTGGAAGACGTTGTAGGCTGCCATGCCGGTTTCCAGCGCGAACTGGCAGAACAACGCCAGGCTGATGCGCCTGCGGTTCCAGGTGGCAGCGGAAACCCGCTCTTCTTCCGTGGAATGCGCGTAATAGCTGCGCAGATCCTGAGAAGTGATCAGATCCGGGGAAAACGGCTGCCTGGTGAATGGCTCGAACCAGCGGCTGAAACCGCGCACGTCCGAAAGGTATGCCGAAATGGAATTCTGGCTGTGCCCATGGCCGCGTTTTCCGTGGTTGGCCAGCCAGGTGCTGAATTGTGCTTCAAGGGATATTTCCGTTGCCTGGAGTGTGTTAATCACGGATCACCTTCGATTCATTGCCGAAAAGGTGTTTCTTGACCTTTGCCGCCAGCTCCAGTTCCTGCGGTTTCATCCAGATGTACAGCGTCGTTTCAGCGCTGCCCGTTTCAACCCGGCTGATGCCGTAAAAGCGCGCGCAGGTCATTAAGACCTGTTTCCGGCCAACCCGCAGCTCTTCAGTATTGGCAAATTTCACCGCCAGGCAGCGCCCCATTGGGATATCGGGCAGTGCAATGGCAACCTCTTTGCTGAAATAGTCGTGTCCGCGGATGGTGGTGGGGATTTCTACAACACCGATGATTTTAGGTTCGTTGTTCAACATTTTTTCCTCTTTTCAGTTTTTATGCGATTGGTGATCACCTGGAAAAGGCGCCCTGTCTTGCAGGGAAATTAGTCTTAATCCGTAAGGAATTCAGTAGTGTTGACACTTTCAATGCCTTCAACCAACTCAGCATTAGTGGATGTGACAATAATGGTTGTATGAGGATGGTGATTAGTTGCCAACCATTTCATAACTTCCTTTATGACTTCTTCAAATGTCTTGTCAATGCAATCCTCGATGTTGGAAATGGTCAACTGATCGTCTTCGATGAATCTGTCTTCGAGATTATTTCCAGTGACTGTAAAACCATCCACCGGTCGGTAGAATTTTCCTGTCACAGGATCCTCGAAGACAGTGTATTTGTGACCTATCTCGGCGACATAAGAAGTTCGGTTCTCACAAACCACTTCTTGTGCTACTAATTTTTTCAACATAGTTTTCTCCTTTCTCCCTCATTATTCCCCTCGGATCCGGACGGGATCAGGAGGGCCAACCCCGTCCGGAGGCTAATCAGCGGATCGTACTAGGGAAATCCGCTGCGTCGCTCAAAGGATGCTACGAAACACGGCGCGTCATTGAATGGAGAACCATTCTGACAATGCGCCGTGCGTTCCGCCAATGATGATTTTTGACTGCGTGAATGTAGGTCTTTTGTGCCACGATCATGTTCATCTCATGCTCCTTGGTATGCAATTTTCAATTGAAGGGCTTTTTTGTTGAGTTCAACGATCGGGTCTGTTGCCGCGCCCACCTTTTCGAGCGAGCGGTGCACCAGGTGCAGATCCTTGATCACTTTTGCCACGAGCGCTTCCACGGCTTCTTCATCGTTGACCTGGTTGGTGCTGATCTTTTCCAGCTCCTCGATGTCAAATTTCACCAGCTCCGCGATATCATCCCGTACATTTGCACATTGGTTTGGCCATTCTCTGGGTGTTGTAGGCATATCCTTTCTCCTCGCGCTGCTTGTGCGCACCCTGCGAAATCGGCATGCTTGTCGCCGAATGAGCAAGGGCTTCTATTTTCCGGATCCGACCCGGAATCGTCCTGATTACTCCCCGATACGTCCTGATTCCACCCGGATTGCGCCGGATATGCACACCTCGGGTTGGCGTGCTACTCTAATTTCATGAAAACTATTTGCCTGATCCACAATCACGACCCCTGAGCTTCAACTTTCTCAGCATCCGCGGCCTGTATCTTCACAAAGCGATCATGGATGAGCACCTCGACCATGTTTTGTTGTGATCGCATTTCCCTGAGGCGAATTACCTCAAGCTCAGCAATGATCTCAGGGGTGAAGCTCCAAGTCTTTTGTATTGATTTTGTTTCTGCCATAATGCCTCCAACGAACTGTGTATTATTTATGAACTGTGAATATTATACAAACATAATTCTGGAATGTCAAGTGTTTATACATAAATAGTCTTATATTCGCTATAATGAAAAATATGAAATCTGATGATCAAATAAGGGAAGATTGGTACGCATTTTCTAACCGAGCGTTTATTGAGTGGCGCGGGGATACTCGCAAAACCCTCACAGATTTCGCGGATTGGGTTGGCATATCTCAATCACTTATGTCAAGGGAAATGCAAAAAGGCGGTGCTGTTCCTCGGGATCAGAAGACCATTACCGCCTGGGTGAGCCGTTATGGCTCCAAGGTTTACGAAGTTTTAGGGCTGCCTGAGCCTGATAATGGCTCAGACCGTTTGCCTGAGCCGCTCAAATCCATCTCGCGCGAAGTGCGCGAAACCCTGGCCGAATACACCGCCTCCGGCAACGCAGATCCGCCGGATACCGGCGCCATCCTGGACGAAATTATGAAAAAGTACGGGTATATCCTCAGTTCAACCGAAGATTGATCCAGAGGATTGGTGTAGATTCTTTTCCCCATCAGTGCTCCATTCTTTTGTGTGAGGGTCATATTGGCAGAATCATTATAGAACGGTTTTTCTATAATTGCAACTTAAAAAGGAGGGTAACATGGGCAGAAAAAAAGGTATTCCTGGTCTTTCGTTTAGTTGGAAGCGGGCTGTCGGTATTTCCGGCGCGAAGTCAAAAATATCACGGGCAACCGGGATACCCACAACAAAATCAGGCAGAAGAAGAAAAGCGGGGGCAGCAATGGGTTGCTTACTACCAATTTTACTCATTTTTACAATGACAATTTCAATGATCTTGATTTTCTAGCGGAATAATGCCCTCTGACGCCCCTTTCCCCCTCAATTCCCGCGTGGTGGCCTACCTGCGTGATTCAGGCGGCGAGGATCAGGATCTCTCCGTTGCCCAGCAGGAAGCCTTTGTACGCGGCTGGTGCCAGCAAAACAACCTGGTGCTCACTGCCATTTTCGCTGATGTTGCCACGCCAGGCTCCTCCACAATCGGTCGTGACCAATTCCGCAAGCTCATCGATCATTTCCACAACCCCGACTGCCCCGATGCAGGCGTCATCCTCTGGAAGTTTTCCCGCTTCTCGCGCTCAATGGACGATGCCCAATTCTACAGGGCAGATCTGCGCCGCCGCGGCTTCATCGTTCACTCCATCCAGGATAACATCCCCGACACCACCGACGGCCGCATTTACGAAGCCCTCATCGACTGGATGAACAACAAGTTCCTGGAGGATCTTTCGATGGATGTCAAACGCGGTCTTCATCACCTGGTAACCACTTACGGCGCCCTGCCCGGCACCCCTCCCCGCGGATTCATGCGCGAACCGGTGGCCATCGGCTCCCGCCGAGACGGCTCCCCCCACACCGCCTGCAGATGGTCCCCTGACCCTGAAAAGTGGGATCTCTGCCTGCAAGCCTGGACCATGCGCGCCCAGGGCATTCCCGTGCGCCGCATCCACAAAGAACTGCACCTTTTCGGGTCCATCAACTCCTATTCCACGTTCTTCAAAAACCCCCTCTACCTGGGCGAGCTGCATTATGGGGATTTAGTCATCAAAGACTACACCACGCCCATGGTCACTCGCGAGATCTGGGATATCGTGCAGGAATTGAACCAGGCTAATTCAGCCGGGCATTCTCCCCTGCACAGGAGGACCAATGACCGCCATCCCCGCCGTGAAAACAGTACCTTTGTGCTCAGCGGCTTGTTGCACTGCCCGCGCTGCGGCTCTCTGATGAACGGCATGAGCGTGCGCTCCACCAAGTCCGGGCTTTTCGAGTATTACCTTTGCAGCAACGCCAACAGCAAGGGAGATTGTGACGCCAGGCGCGTCCCCAAAGCCACCATTGAAACCTTGGTCATCGAGAAGATCCTCGAATACGTGCTGGATCCGGAAGCGGTCAAGGAGCGCGACAAGGAGATGGCGCTTGCCCAGGCAGATAATCCAAAACGCATCAAAAAAGCGCTCGAGGGATGCAATGCCAGGCTGGCCAACAACGCCCGGCGCATAGAAAACGTCACCAACCGCCTGGCAGAGGAAAAGAAGCCACCACAATCGCTTCTGGCAAAATTACATGAGCTGGAGCTGGAACATTTGACACTTTCTGCTGAGAAAGAGCGTCTCAAATCGATGCAAAACCACGAAACCGTCTTTGTGCGCAATCCCGAACAGATCCAGAAGATGGTTGATGGCTTCAACTATTCAATGACCCATGGCACGCTGGAAGAAAAGCGGGATGCGGTCCGATCATTGGTGGTAAGGGTTGCCGCTGAGCGTGATGGTGATTTTATCCGCGGTATTGTCCGTTTCTTCAACCCAACGGATGAAAAGCGCGGATTTATGTCTATGGCTGGCGGCACTGTGGAGGCACCTGAATATAGACATAAAATCTTCACCTTCGAGTTCTGTGTCAAAATCAAACAAAAGAGCCAGTGATCACTGGCTCTTTCTGTACATGGTCTTGATCTTCCCATCCGCCCTGCGTACCTTCACCGTCACCACCTCGCCCTGTTTTAACATTCCCCGCAGGAGATACTCACTGTATTTCAACCCATGCCCGGTGGCGCGTGAAAAATCCTCCGCGGTAAAATCTCCCGGCTGTTCCACCGCCAGCTTGTGCCCCTCCGCCAGCTCCTCGAGGAATTCATTGATCTCATTCGTAATGGTTCCATTCATAACACCTCCACAGTCCGCACGTCAACGCTCGAATACAGCCGGTGGGTTTCGGTGATCACCCCGTTCTCGAACGCGAACACGATCAGTCCGTGCGAGATCTCGTTTTGGCTCTGGGTCGCCTGGGTGCCGTGGTCGTTGAACATCGACCACGACGGCAGCACATACAATTCAGATTTGAACCCCTTCATTTCCAAAAATTCATATACCGGGGTGTGATAATGCCCCCTCAGCACAAGATCAGGCGGTTTTCGATGGTCCATGATCTCGCGCTGCATCAGATCTCGCATATAGAATCTTGCTGTATTTCCCGCCAGCCAGTTTCTGGATCCTGGATGAGGTCCATGATGCGCATAATCGGTCACCACGCCGCCATATTCCAAGAGCCCATGATAAAGCGGCTTGATATCCACCTCCGGATACCTCGCCGCCAGCAATTGTGCCAGTATTAATTCCAGTGATCCCTCACCGGCGTTATGCGCCTGCGTTCCGATCACCTGCCGGTATGCCTTGAGATGGCTGTAATCGAACCACGGCCGCGCATTATAGTCCCCAATCACTGCCTGATCACTTAACCTCGTGCTCACCAGTCCCTGTGGATACTTGATCCCGTGGCAGGCATCCCCCAGGTGAAGCACCAGCATTTCACACTGATCCGCAATGGTAAAAGCATCCTCGATCGCGCGCAAACGCTTTTCCCACAAATACTCCTGGGATTTGCTCATGCTGGGCTGCCAGGGAGTGAGGTTGCCCACTTCATCTTCTGAAAAAAGTACCGTCGCCGGGTTCATCAACGCCAGCCTGAAACCCCCGTGAGTATCAGTTTCTACTGCCAGAACCTTCCGTTCACCTCGTGCTTTGTTTTTCCCCGAACGTAGTGAGAGTGATGACGGTTTTTTCAATAGGACCTCACTTTAATGCAATTCCGGATGCACTGCCCACAACCTTTTCAACTTTTCAGGGTCAGTAACTTCAACTGGCACTGCTGTCACCTTACTGAAAACAACCATCCTCAGCACTTCCTCGTACCGAGATTTTAGGTCCACGGTTGCGCCGTCCCAGGTATCCATGATCACATAGCCATTGGAATTCTTGCCCTTGATCACCACCCAGTGCGGCTCCAGGGAAGTGGTGGACGGGTTGTGATCGACCTGGGCGATCACCAGTCTCCGGCTCACCAGCACCGCATCAATCCCAGCTTCGGTAACCAACGCGGAATCCTTGATGAAATTGTCCCAGTCCACCGTAATGTCTGGGTAGATTTTCGTTATCGCATCCCAAATAAGGAGGATGTCGCTTTCATATCCATCCTTATTGACCAGGTCCCGGTTCAATTGTCCTGGATTGGTATTTTTTCCGAGGAAAGCAGCCACGGCAGCAAGGCAGGAAACTGCACAGCCCTTTTCACCCATCGTGGAAGTTGATGTGCCCACCGGGTCATTCTTCCACCTGTCATCTTTCTGGCTGAAAGCCGGAACGGTCATGACCGGGATGGCTACCACCGGAGGCGGCTCAACTGGCGGAGTGGTGATTATCTGCATGTAAGATCCCGACACCCACTGCCCCTCTCCGATCCTGTACCACCCATTACTGACCTCGTAAACCAGCTTCTTTTCACCGTTCATCAGGTATCCGAGAACAATGGCGCTGCCATTTGGTAGTTTCCGGATTGTCAGGCTTTTGGCGGCAGTACACTGTGCCCAGAACCCCGCGGTCACCGGAGGAGCTGGAGGAGCCTGCCCGGCGCTGAACGTGTTCCAATCCGCAGCCGTTTTGAGCCAGATATTCAGGTCAAGCTGCCTGATTCCTGTTCCAAAAGTAAGCCCATCGCTGACCCCATCCCCATTCACATCACCATGACTGGCATACTGCCAGATGTACGGGGAAGTCCAGCCCTTCGTTGCAGTACACATCTTGACCACGGAGTCGGGTGTTTGATACTCGTTATACCAGGCAACCCACAGCGGCCGTGTTCGATGAACAACTGAAAAATTGTTCAACAATCCCAATGAACAATAGATCCCGTTCCTCTTGCCATTCAGCTTATCCATCTCGGTGAAGAAGCCATCGATCATCTTTCCCACCCTGATCCACACGTTCGTGATCGCCGGGGAATAACTGGCGTCGCCGCTTTCGATATCCAGCCACACAATGGTACCGTCGTTATCATCCTTGATCTGCGCCCACAGGTTTTGAGCCTGCAGCTTGCCCCAATCAAAGTCGGTCATGCCATAGGCAGATGAAGCCGGGTTGTACCAGTTCGAATAGTAATCCAGATACCAGTAGACCATGCGCAGCATCACGCCCTTGCAGTTCACCCAATTTATCCTGAATTTAGGGTCAATTCTTTTACCGTGCCCCGCCCTCATCACGTTGAACAATGCCCCGGTCTTTTTTAACTCAGGCATATTCACCGTAAGATTGAACTCACTGGTGTCGACTCCTCGTATTGCGTAGTTTCCAAAAATTATCGGCATTTTCTACTCCTTTATTTGCAACTTCCGTTGGCTCTCACCAGCGTCACTTCATGCGCCGGAGCGCCCGTCAAGACCGCGTCCACATCAAAGGCAAACCCGCCCTTGAGCGCCGCGGTCTGCACCTTGCTCAACTCAAGCCTTACGGTTTGAGTGATCCCCGCTCCAGCCGTGACCACGGTCATTGCAATGGATGTTGATCCGGTTTCAAAAGTCACAGTTGCCCCAGTCAAATCCGGCCAATCTGCGCTGGACCATTCAAGCGCGCGTCCGTCTGCGTTGTAGTAATCATCTCCAGAGACGATTTCAATATCCCCACCTGCAGCTACAGGACCAACCACATTAACTAATGCTGCACCGCCAGTGGCAGGCATTCTGCTGGTAATTGAGGCATTCAGATATGCCAATTTTGAGCTGTTGGCGTCCATCTCTTGCCTTATCTGTGTGACCGTTGGCACCGATGGAATTGCCGCTGTTATTGCAGCTTCCAACAGGCTCTCGTCCGCAGGATCCGTAGGCAAATTGTCAGTCTTCACCTTGACTGCATCCACAATTCCATCCACCACAGCCAACGGAGTGAGCACGTCCTGTTGGTTGGTAACCGTTGTCACCACCGGCACTGTGATATTCGTCAAGGTTTTCGGAGCTGCGGCATCCTTGATATTGTCCAGGTCTACCCCAGCCTCGCCAGTAGCGCTCACATCCAATGTCCTGCCAGCGGTTGTTGGTCTCAAATAAGTAAGCTCGAATATCCTTGTCACAATATCCGGAGTGGCAGTGTCCCCAGCCAGCCCCTTCACGTAAAACTTCACCACATCCCCGCTATTCACCGGGATCAGTATGCTCACAAATCCCACGCTGATAATCGCTGTCGGAACAGTAAACGTTGAGATAGGTCCTTCCATGAACGCAGCTCCTGCCCCGCCCGCCTGGATGGTCGCGTAGATCTGGTAATCACCCCCGCCTGCCACCTGGTCAAGGTGGATTCGCGCAAATATCGCCCGGTCAGCGTCCGCCGTGAAGGTATGTGCCAGCAAAAACGCGCTGATATTTTGATTACTTAACGAACTGGTTTCAAGTTGTCTCATCAGCTCACCTCCGGCTGCCTTCCATCACGATAATGTTTCACCCTGCGGGTTCTTACCAGCGTGTCAACTGCATCATAGATTTCGGTCTTGATGACATTCACCTCGCCAGTGGCATAATAAGTCCAGGTCATCACGCGCTTGCTCACCTGTACCCGCGTGTCATCGTCCCGCTCGATCTCAATTTGCGATTCGATCTGCCCGTCCGCGCGGTATGTCCTGATGGGTTCGTCCCAATCGGTGTCTCTATCCCGTAACATGCGGATGAGTTCGCGCCGTGTGAAATTAGCCTGCAAATAAGCCGTGATACTGGCGATGATCTGTGCCTTTGTTGCTGCGCGAAGTTGCTGAATGGTCATATCTGAGATTTGCATATTACCCCCGCACCAATAGCACATAATAACTGTTTACCTTATCTACGCCAGCAGATGTTCGATTAGTCGTAGTTACCCTCTGCGCGTTTGCTGTCCCATTAGGATTGGTGGTTGAAGTCCAAAAATTAGAAGAGGGGATGGACGGGAAAGCACTACTATCTGGAAGAGCAGTAGGTGCTTCTGCGTCTAACAAAGACACAAATTCAACTTCATTTGGGACTCTCCAATTGTTGTGTCCACCCAAAGACGCAGCATTCACAGCCGCGCAAAAGGCAAAGATGTCATAGATAACCCCCGTCCACGGCATCAATCCAGCTCCAGCAATTCCCATTTTTACAGAACAATACCGCGTCCACGACAGCCCTGTATTGTTATCCAGCACCGTGTTATTCGAGATCGCTTCACGCTTCGCAAAAGTGGTCATTGGAGCATCGGCTTCATCGGCAATTGCTTGAGAAAATACAACAGTGTTCGCGGTCGCACTCACCGTAGTAAACACGCCATTATTCAAAGCACTGCCGCTTATAACAATGGTTTCGCCGCCACCCGCCTTGAATACCCCGCATTTTCCGGCATCCGTGTATGTCTTATCCGCAGAGGTAAACGCCCCGGTGTCACTGATAAGGTGCGCCAGGTCAACATTGGTTGTGCCGCTTTGCGCCCCCGTGGTATTGATGGTGTAGGCTTTTGCAACGCCCTTCTGGTAATACCCATCATCCAACTCAGACGAATATTGCGTAATCTGACCTGTCTTCAGCATTTTTGAGGGCACCCCGCCCCCGCCAAACGGATTAGGAAACATGCATCACTCCAATCTCTCTCATACCTCTCCTACCCAACAAAATTATCCAAAAACCTACACAATACTCGTGATCAATCCGTTCGTCACGGTAACGGTTTTCCCATCCACAGTCGTAAAGCTCCCTGTTGCCCCGCCCGGAGGCGCCGCAAACGTGCCATCCGCCCGCAGGAAATTGGCTGTGCCCCCCGGGTATTTTTTCATCAACCCGTGTTTGGTTGTGCTGGCGTCCAGATCCGTATTGTCATCCGGCGCGGCTAAGTCATCCACTTTCACCGCGTCCCCGCCGCCGCTAGCATGGCTGCCAGCGTGCACAGGCAGAGCTCCAAACTCGATCTGATTGGTTGCCAGCACATACCGTAATACCTGCATGTCACTGTGGGTCAGCGGATTATCCAGCGCCACCCCGTTCAGTTTCATCACGGCAGGCGCGTTCAGCGTCCCGCCCAGGTCCCCTGCCAGCGGGCGGGCACTGTGAGCTGAATTATCCGCGTCGTGCGCATCCACCGCCGCATTACCGTCTGCAGGCGCAGAGCTGGTGCCCCCGCCCAGGGATCCGTTGGCGATCTTGCGCATCGCGATGGCGGTTCTCAATTCCTGTTCCAGCTTGATGGAATTCAGCGTGAGTGTCACGTTGGCATACTTTTTATCGGTTTGCCACTCCAGATCAGCCCCGCGCACGCGGTAACTGCTAGGTAATGCCCCATCTCCCCAATCCACCCCGATCCAATCCCCAACCTGGTAATCCTCTCCATAACGCGGAGGATTTGCCCCATCATCCAGCTTGACAACGATCGAGTGTACCGGGTCTTTCCTGGCTGCCAGCTCCGCGCCTGCCAGTATCAGCGCGCTCCCGGAACTGGGTGCGTTCCCCGCCTGGAAGAAAGTTTCTCTTCTCCTATAAGTTATGATCGATGCCGCGTCCGTGGCAGTGGTAATGCCCGCCTGGTAGGAAATCAAGTACGCGTTTTTCAGCGCCGAGCTTTCACGTGCTTCGCTCAGTTGCTGCGCGTTGTGACCCAACCTCACCACCACGCTGTCGCCTCGATCAATCCCCATTGCGGATCCGTAAGCATAAAGTACGTAATCCCCGATCACCCAGTCAAACACCAGCCGGAATTCCAGCCCAAGTTCCGAGAATTGCCGCGCTACATCCAGCAGAGACGTTCCTGTGCTGAGCGTAATTGTGGTCGAATCCGTCCACAGGTCGCCGTTGCTGTCTTCTGTGGCCGAGAACTCTGTGCGCATCGCCGGGAAACACCCGCGCGCTTTGGCTTCTGTGATCAGTGTCAGCAGGATGCTCCCCATCGTCACGGCGGTAAACGTCCGGCTGGTATCCGTGGTGGACCACACGATCGCGTCATCCAGTACCGCCAGCCCGCCCCTGCCCGATACCTTTTTCCACTGCCCGCTGCGGTCACCGCTGGCGGCAATATCATCCACGATGTTTTCAATAAAGAAGCCTCCGCTGCCTATGGGAGCGCCTCGGTACGCCATCTTGATCAGGCGCCCGCTGGTGATTTCAACCGCATTCGGATCATTTAAATTGACACTGATCTCCCCGGTATCCGGTTCATTCATAACCATGCTGAAACGCATTATTTGCCCCTCAGCACACGCAGGATATCGATCAAGTTATTTTCAATTAACTGGATCTCAATCGGGTCATCCGGTAAGCCTCTCAAAGCCACCGCCAGGTAGGCATACAGCGCCCGTGCCAGCAGGATGGAGTACACGCCCACGTTCCATACCGCGTGCAGCCCCCGCCCGGCATAGGCTGTAAACACACCCACGTTCCAGGCAGCATGCAGACCACGGGCAGTTACAGAAGTCGTCCCTGCACCCGTATTCCACACTGCGTAAAGCGCCCGGTCGCCCATTATGTCCACGCTCCTACCACGGCCTCGATCGGCGCGCGCATTGGTCCCAGCGGAGTGGGAGGCGCCAGCGTTTCACACTTCACATAAATGATCGCGCTTGAGGTTACCGGCGCCAGGCTGGCAAATGTCTTGGAAGTCGTCCACGGTCCGCCCACTGCATCCGAAACCCGGATGTTATCCACCGGATCCACCACCGTCACCACCAGGTTGCTGGCGGTCAGTGTCGCGCTGCTATTGCGCACTTTGATCTGGCGTATCACGCTCGTTCCTGCCGGGCGGTCGCCAAAGTCAAGCGGGCTGTCAAACTCGGCATCCGCGTCCTCGGCATCCAAAAAGAGAATGTCATCCGGCGTCTGCCCTGCGGTTTTATGCCCGTAAATGTGCAGCACGTACAATCCGTCTGCATAAATTCCGGTCAATGTCGGAGCGGCAAATCGGATGGCTTTTACCCCGGTCAATCCCGTGAACGTTTTAAGTCCCTTGCGCCAATCATCCAGCAGCAAAGTGTTTGGCGGATACCCGGCGGTCATGGTGGCGTTCACCCAGGTGCCGTCCACGCCATTGGTTGTGTCCGCACTCCCCTGTAAATTGGTCATGGACACAGGGCTGATGGCCCCGCTGACGAAGATAACATCCATAACGGCAAAGATCGCGCTGATATCCCGCAGCTCAGGGAAGAACACCACCACGTTTCCGGCGTTGTCGAGTACGGAGCTTCCCCAGTTCACCGCTGTAAAATCAAAATCGTTGATCTCCAGCATTTCCGCTGCAGAGAACGTCTTGAGCACGCCTAATGTTGTCGACATGAAAACCACCACAGATCCATCAATGTGGTAAGGTATCGCTCGGTCCGGTATCGCTGAATATGGCATTATTACCTCTTTCTGTCATTGCGAGCCGCGTTCTCTGCGGCGCGGCAATCTCCAACTAAATTTTTCTTACAGCCACGGCGGATAAAACTGAATCCTTACCGATCCGCCTAACGTATTTGTTTCCACCTTCAAACTGTTCACACCCGGCTCCAGCTTGAAGAAATACGCATCACCGGCATGCACCAGCTTGTTGAGATAATTTGTAACTCCCTGCTTGCACGTGAACGCGCCGCAGTCGATCACCACCTCAACCAGGTTAGCAATGGCGCCGTTATATCCTACATAAACGCCGTTGGTCAGATTGGTCAATTTCGGGTAATCCAGCGCACCGATGAACGTCACGATCGCCGCGCGCTCTGCAGCGTTCCCCAAATTGGTGAGGTTGTAAAGTGTCGGGCTCGCGCTGATAACCTGCACATCACTCGTCTGGATGGTGGACCTGAAGAAGATCTCTGCCAGCACGAAATCCACCGTCATCTTGGCCGAGATCGGGCTTGTCAGCTTCACATCGAATTTCATCACCTCAGCCAGTGCCCGCCGTACACTTGAATCCTCCAGCGTGCGCTGTAAATATTGTCTCGAACGCTTGCCAAATAATAATTTCAACGCATCCAGCTTCGTTTCAAAATCGCGGATGCTCGTGCCCTGCAGCACCATCCCCAGCGTCACCATGCGTTGATCAAAGTCCTTTATCAGGTCATATTTGCCCTCGCGCATGGGAATATCCGCATTGCTGCCCTTCACAGGAGGCAGATCCAGCGCGCTCGAAAGATCGGTCACGTTGGTCGCGCCCGCCAGGTTGAACCAGGTACCGCCAAAACCCCATAGATCCATTACGCTTCTCCCAGATACTGCAGCCGGTTCATGCTGCGCCTCACGCTCGCATCCGAATTCTCACCGATCGGATTATTCACGTGGATGGTGATGTTCTTGCTCGAGCTGCCCCCTGCGCCCGCTCCGCCCATTCCAGATGCTGAAGCCATGCCCGGCAGAGAATTGTTACTCAGCTCGTTCATCGCACCGGATACCCCGCGCAGTCCATTTTCCCAGGGGGTCGGGCTGCCTGGCGTCATCCAATCCGGCAGCTTGATGGTCATCAGTTTTTCCGCCAGTTTCTTGAGCCAATCCCAAACAGCCATGATGGCGTTTTTTACGTCGATAAACGGTTTCAATAAAACCTTCCCAACAAAACTGGCCACGGCTTTGATCGCTGGTATGAATTTATTGTTCCAGAAGTTCACAATGCCTTCGATCACGTTCGCTGTGATATCCCGGATCCCAAACCAGTTGTTTTTCCATGCCGAGAAGAGAAGAGCAATTACCGCGATCACCGCCGCGACAATGGCTATGATCGGCAAAATAGGGACGATTACCGCACCGATCGCTGCCGCCGCTGGTCCAGCCAGGAAAGCCATCAAACCGCCGACCACTTTCATCACCGTGCCGATGATTGTGATCACAGGCCCGATGGCCGCCGCGATGCCGCCAATAACCAAAACGGCTTTCTGTCCGCCTGGGCTCATGCCGGAGAACTTATCCACCAGTTTTGATATCGCAGTGACCACTTTCAAAGCCAGCGGCAATAACTGCACACCGAGCTCGGATGACACGTTGGCCAGTTCCGCCTTCATGATTCGTTGTGAATTCGCCAGCCCATCCGAGGTACGGGCAAAATCACCCTGCGCCAGCGTGGTTTGTGAAAGGACCAGCGCATAAGTTGCCTGTGCCTTTGTGTTGGCGTCAAGCTCACTTGCCTCGGAAATCAACCCCATCTCGAGCGCTTTTTCAGCGATCAATGCCTGGTTGATGTTGATCCCGAGTTTTTTCAACGGCTCGGTTTCTCCGGTCAATCCTGCCCTGAGCGAATCCAAAACAGTGGCCGGGTCCATGTTGTTGAAGCTCGCCAGGTCGCCTGCCAGCCCAACCAAACCCATAGACATTTCAGCGGACTTTTCTTCTGACATGTCCAGCGCCCGGAACAGGTTGCCGTAAATACCGGCCGCTGATAGCGCCTCGTTTTTGCTCATGCCAAACGCTTGTGCAGAAGTTTCTCCGAATGCCAGTATTTTTTCCGCCTGGCTTCCGAAAACAATACCAATTTTTGAAACCGTCTCGTTGAGGTCGGAGGCGTTGTTGATCATATCGTTGGCAAGAAGCGCTAAAGGCGCACTGATTGCAGCAGTCGCCATTGCGCCTGTTTTCTGCAATTTTCCGCCCATATCGCTGAAGGTTTTGCTAACGGTAGTCTTGGCAGTCTTTACATCCTGATCCAGTTTTGTTGAATCACCAACCAGGTGGAGTACTGCCTCGCCTAAACTATTACCCATGTTCCACTCCGATTCCCATTATTTTCAGCATTCCCGGTGTAGCCGCTTCCGCAGTTACCTCTGCCCCGAACGCCATCTCAGCCCAAATTTCCAGCAATCTGTCGTTCTTATCGCTGTAAGGAACCACTGCTCCCTCTCCAGCTACCATTTTCCAAACCGCCAGCACCCGTGGAATGCGCTCGATATAACTTTGGATGGCTGCCATGGGCATAACGTTGATATCTGTCCAGCCCAATCCGTAGACCGAGCTTAACAGCGCATACGTCATGCCCCAGTCTGGTTTTTTACAGCCGTCTTACCCTTTTCCAATTTATCCTGGAGCGCTTCTTCAGTGTAGAACTCCAGGATCTTGACCTTCCAGCCAAACGGCATCTCCAGCTCGCTCAACCTGTGGTTCAGGGTTTCAATGATCTCGGTCATCATCCCATCCAGTACGGTTGGATCCGTGGTGGCATCCAGATGATTCTTGGTCCACTGTTCAAAGAGTTTGGCGAATTTTTGGTACTGTACTGGTGAAAACCCTTCCGGGCGCAATAACTCGTAAGTTGCCCCTTTCACCAGTATCTTGACCGGTTTGGCGGTCCCGAACAGCTCGTCCAGGTTTAGGACGTTATTGGGAGAGGTCATGGCAATGCCGCCGCATCCTGCATTACCAGTTTGCCGAACTTTTCAGCCTCAACGGTTGCATCCGGATCAACCAGCGCTTCAAATGCTGCCTTGATCGTGGCGTTCTTTCCGCCCTTCTCGTGCTTCATTTCGGTGTCATCGTCGAAGTAGCACATTGGCACCTGGTACTGTGAGGGATAGTTCCCGTAGGCAGATGTCCCGCGGAACAACAGCGCGAATGTCTTCACAAACCCGCCGCTGTACAGCCCAACCGAGCGTATGCCCGCAACGCCGCTGGCTGCCGGGGTATCTGTCACGGTGTTGCCCAGGTAATCCGCCAAGTTCTCCAGGGTCAATTCTGCCAGTTGAGTCTCGATCGTTAGACCTTCATCAGCACGGGCAGCTTTCACCGCCCCGGTCTCCTGGTCAACGGTCACTTTCTCGATCTTCGAGGACTTTTTCACCGTTACACCTTCTTGCGTGTAACCCAGTGCCCGCCACGCCACCGCTGGTGTAGCATCGATCAGCGGGAAGGTGGTCCCGACAGGGGCAATATACAGATCCCCAACACCGGTCAGAATTTCATAAGGTTTTGCATTTGCTACCATTTATTGCCTCCTTTGCCACGTTTGTTGTGGCACCCTGCGATATCGCGAAGCGAATGAGCAGGGTTACTAAAAATGTGAGGGCGATTTTTACGCTACAGCACTTTCCGCGATCTCCGCCTCGAAGAACATCAAAGCGAAGTCCATCGAGAGATCCTCATCCATCAGCATTGATGGACCAGAAGCCTGCACCAGCCAGTACAGCAGCGCCGTATTCGCTCCCACGGTCACTGGTTCCCGGTCAACAGTCCGGCTCAGTGTGATCAGCTCGCCCAGCACCTGCAGCGCATAGAACGAATTTTCCGCATAACATCTCACTTCCAGCCGCACGCTCTGCACCGGCAGGTCGATCTCCGGAGCGCCGCCGTCCAGCCTGACCACGATTCCGCGCGTACCAGCATTCCAGGTGTCACCATAACGGGATTTCTCCGCGATCTGAGTCACGCTCAATCCCGCGCCCTTCAGGTACTGGATCACGGTTGCCAGGGGATCAATTACCGGGGTGATCGTCATTCTTTCACCTGGTGCCTTCCGATGATGGCGTCAAGTTTTCCCTTCGCTCTTTCCACGCCGTTGGTCAGGTAGTGATATCCAGAAAAAGACCCTCTCAAGCCTTTCGCCCCGGAGGACCATCCCTGGTGGATTGCCATCGCGTAAACCAGCCCGCTGCCCAGCGCTGCAATGACTCTGTGCCCATCTTTTTTGGGCATGATTTCCCTGCCGCCTCTTTCAGGAGAGGATCCGCTGGCGGCAACGTTGTCCCCGCCAAAGTTATAATCCGCGTCATCCGCGTGGATTGAGCGCCGTAAGGTTCCGGTTTCCACGCCGTGCCCTTTGGATAACTCCTTTTTGGATTCACCCTCGGCTATCAGCGCAAACTCGGCCATGATCTCTTTCGCTTGCTCCTCACAGAGTTGGACTACCTCCTCGCCGCGCCACTTCAGATCAAAGGTTTTGCTCACGATACACGCTCCAAATCCAGTGACAAATGGCGCAGCACTGGCCCGCGCCGTGCGATCGCATTCTTGATCACAAACGCATCGGTCAAAACCGTGCCATCCTCAAAAGTCACAGATTTCACCCTGTCCCGCTCCTGGATCACCGTGCCGCCGGGCATCAACAGCTTGTAAACCGTTACCGCTGTTCTACCCGCTCTTTCGGTCAAAATGCGCTCCGTCTTTTCAACCAGGCGGCACATACCCGTGTAGATCAACTCAGGGACCTGGTTCACCGGCGCATTGCCGTGCAGGTCCTCTCCGGAAGTCGGATCACGTTCGATCACACAGGTATGGATCATCTGGCTGTCGAAGCTCATAACCTGAAAGCTCCGATCGTCACACTCGCAACAGCTGAGAACGTGGCCTTGATCGTCCCATCCGGCTGGTTGTAGGTGTCAGGCGGGAAAGGCCCGATGAGCTTGTCACCCGTGGTGGCAGGGATGACCACTGCCAGGTCGCCGATTGCCAGACCGTCCACAGTTCCCGGTGTCTCAATGGTCACCGTGATTGGCGACGCATCGGCATTCTTGACCCGCAGGAACGTGCGCCCGTCATTGGGCACATAGGATCCATCCGCATTGGCCGCAGCCAGTGCCTGGCTCAACCCGGTTCGCACAATTTGTTGCACAGCTAAGGTAGTCAAACTCATTTAAACCTCCACAAAACATAAATTTTTCAGTTCGCGCTTGATCGCTTTATCCCAATCCGGCGCGTTGAAACTGTATTCACCCGCAACACTCTCGCTGACCATTGCCGTGCGTTCCGCGTGCAGGCGTACCAGTTCAATAGTTGCCTGTTTGCGCTCTTCGCGTTGATCGACTGGTTTGTAAACCACAACGCACACATCCCCAAACGTCTCACCCTCAGGCAGGCGTTCAACCATTCCGCTTTTTCCCCATTCCCGGTAATCGTCCGCGTCCATTACAGAGTCATCCTCCGTGATGGAAACGATGGTCGAGAAAGGCACCTTCATGAAAATATGTTCGCCTTTCCCCTCAACGGTTTCAGTGATGGTTACGGAATCGTCATCCACCTGGTAGGCTCCGATCCGGTTTTCGATGATCTTTTCGATGCGGTCGATCAGAGCTTGTAAGTTGGCATCCGATAACCGCGTGGTTACCAGTGCCTGGCATTCGTCAATGGTCAGCAAAGAAGTCATTTAGTCCTCCGAACCAGGCTCGTCCTCATCCTCATCAAGAGGAGGAAAAGGTTCAGGAACCTCTTTATTCTTTCCAGCCTTGACCGATTTATCCTCGGAGGGTTTTTGAGCCTTATCTTCGGTCGGTTTCAAGGATTTATCCTCGGAGGGTTTTTGAGCCTTATCTTCGGTCAGTTTCAAGGATTTTTCAACACTGGGCTTGCTCTCCAGCTCGTCGCCGAGAGCGGCGACCAATTCCCATCCGCGCGGATCTCCATCCTCGTACAACTTGCCGTTCTTACCGCGCCAGATCCTTCGATCACATTTCCAAGTCATAGTATTTTCTCGCTCTCTCCCCCTGAGAGTTTCCCCTCAGAGGGTTTTAATTTCGTGACTTTTGTGTATTTCGTGGTGCAGAACTAAGTCCCGATTGCGATCCAGTTCACGCTCTTCGCGGCATTCGCAGCCACCATGGTAGCGTCGCCATCAGCATTGTTCTTCCAGGCTTTCAGGTACACAGACCCGGCAGCCGGAGCGCCGTTCTGGTCACCGATCGTAGCCGAGACACCCGCCAGGGTATCGCCGTCCAGGTCATCCTGGGCAGTCGCGAGCACTGCCACAACCGTTGCCAAACCTGTCACAACAGTGGCAGTTCCAGTAACAGCTTCAACTCCCCTGGCGATTTTGTAACCGGCCGCCAGACCCTGCAGCAACAGGTTGATCTGCGCTGCGGTTCGATCAACGGATGTCCCTGCGCCAGCCCCAAGTTTCAGGTCAGCCACTGCCAGCACATCCACGTTCTTGTTAGCCCCAAGGACAAGTGCCTTACTGGCCACTGCCGTGCCTGCCACCGATCCATCGATTAAGTTGATCTCAGCCGCGCTCGCAGTGATCCCTGAGGGGATGAACGCCTGCCAGGTTGGTGCAGCCTGGGTTCCGGCATTCACGTACAGGATTTTGTTGGTGGTATCCAGCAATAAAGCTGCTGGCAAAGCACCCAGGCATGTGGCTTCAACACCCGCCACAGATTCAGCTACAACCATCGTCACCGCAGCTAATCCAGCATCGAGCAGTGCACTGTTAACCACAGTGATCAGCGCCTGCGCACGTTTTGCAACATTCGCACCGCTGAATACAACCGTATACACCCCGCCGTTCAGCGCCACAGCCACACCCCCCGCACCAATGGACGGGAGCGCGTTCAAAGCTGTCTGCAGATTTGCAGCCGAGATGTTCCACGCCAGCACCGCGGTCGTGTATCCCTCAAACTTCAAATACCAGGTACCGCTTGCGGGTGCTGCAGACGGCGTGATCGTCTGTTCCTCGTTCGTTCCGTTGACCGGCGCGCCTGCGTTTTGGTAGATTGCTAACGCACCTTCAATTTGACCCATGATTACCTCTCCTCGCGCACGATTTTTGCGCGTCCTGCTCGCCCGCCGAAGCGGACGAGCAAGGATTCATTGATTGGATAGAAAACTAGATCCCGGTCACCGTGCAGATACCTTTCGGGCGGTAAACCACGAACGCCACCCGCTTGGTTGCCCGGATCGCCAGCTGACCCTTGATGAAATAGTCACTGTGCGAATTCGTGATCTGGATGCTGATCTGTTTCTTGGTGAAGACCTGCATGGCCGCATCGAACGCTGCCACGATCGCGGAATTCTCGGTCATGCTTGTGGATTGAACCACCGGCAAACCCCAGATCCGTTCCGGACCG